>Ga0335078_10000279_pt1 | contig 82459 bp, 61 predicted proteins | sample Lox_Sample_32_FD_206711 | JGI IMG/M metagenome (GOLD analysis project Ga0335078, IMG submission 206711) | Soil microbial communities from Loxahatchee National Wildlife Refuge, Florida, United States - Lox_Sample_3.2 | ecosystem: Environmental > Terrestrial > Soil > Wetlands | place: USA... | reverse complement strand
TCTTGGGCGAGCCGGTGACCGCCGCGGTGATCACGGTGCCCGCGTATTTCGACGACGCGCAACGCCAAGCGACGAAGGACGCCGGGAAAATCGCCGGGCTCGACGTGAAGCGCATCATCAACGAGCCCACGGCCGCCGCGCTCGCGTACGGACTCGAGAAGAAACAAACCGAGCGCGTCGCCGTCTACGACTTGGGCGGAGGAACGTTCGACATCTCGGTGCTCGAGATCAACTCGGGCGTCTTCTCGGTGAAGGCGACCAACGGCGACACGCACCTCGGCGGAGAGGATTTCGATCAACGCTTGATCGACGCGATCGCCGAGTCGTTCGACAAAGAGAACGGCGTGGATCTGCGCAAGGATCGGATGGCGCTTCAGCGCCTGAAGGAGGCCGCCGAGAAAGCGAAGCACGAGCTGTCGTCGTCGCTCGAGACGGAGATCAACTTGCCGTTCGTCGCGACGAGCAGCAAAGGCGAGCCGCTCCACGTCGTGAAGACGCTCACGCGCGCGGAGCTCGAGCTCCTCACGCAGGATTTGATCGACGCGACGCTCGAGCCCTGCAAGAAGGCGCTCGCCGACGCGAAGCTCACGCCGCACGACATCCACAACGTCGTCCTCGTCGGCGGCATGACCCGCATGCCCGCGGTGCAGAGGGCCGTCAAAGAATTCTTCGGAAAGGATCCGCACAAAGGGGTGAACCCGGACGAAGTCGTCGCGGCGGGCGCGGCGCTCCAAGGTGCGGTGCTCGAAGGCGACACCAACGTCGAAGTCCTCTTGCTCGACGTCACGCCGCTCTCGCTCGGCGTCGAAACCGGCGGCGGCGTCTTCACGCCGCTCATCCCGCGCAACACGACCATCCCGACCGACCGCAGCGAGATCTTCACGACGAGCGTCGACAATCAATCGTTCGTTCCGATTCACGTCCTTCAAGGCGAGCGCACGATGGCCGCGGACAACCGCTCGCTCACGCGGTTCGAGCTCACGGGCATTCCGCCTGCGCCGCGCGGCGTCCCGAAGATCCAAGTCACGTTCAGGATCGACGCGAACGGCGTCGTGAACATCGAAGCGAAAGATCTCGGCACGGGTCGCGCGCAAGCGATGAACATCACCGCGACGAGCGGCCTCTCGAAGGAAGACGTGGAGCGTTTGGTCTCGGAGGGCGAAAAGTTCCAAACCGCCGACGACATGCGCCGCGAGCTCGCGAACTTGAAGAACCAAGCCGAGACCCTCCTCTACACGACGAACGCCGCGCTCGAGGGTTACGCCGATCTCGTCGAGGCGGAAGTGCTCGACAGCGCGCGCAAGCAAGCCATCCACCTCCGCGCGCTCCTCGACGGCAACGGCGATCTCGCCGACATCCGCGAGGCCCACCAAACGCTCGAGGCGATGGTCTTCGCGATCGCGGAAAAAATGTACGGACCCGGCGAAGGTCAACCGCCCGTCGAGTGATCGCTTTTTCGCGGCGCGAGCACGGATGCAATCATGCGCATCTCTCGCTTGCCTTGGCGCTTGCCTTGGCGACTGACTTGGATTCCGCTGGCGTCGCTCGTCGCCGCGCTCGCGTGCGGACGAAGCGATCTCGACGCCGGCGACGACGACGGTGAAGCGCTCGACGCGTCGTCGGATGCCCCAGTCGGCGCGGACGCCACGACCGACGCCATCACGTCCGACTCGACCGCGTCCGACTCGACCACGTCCGATGCGATCACGTCCGACGCGCTCACGAGCGACGCGATCACGAGCGACGTCATCACCGTCGACGTCATCACGGTCGACGTGATCGTCTCCGACGCGTCGAACGACGGCCCGCCGCAATGCGGCAACACGACGTGCAACACCAACGAAGTCTGCACGAACGGCGAGTGCTGCCCGACCGGATTCACGTTCTGCGGAAATCAGTGCCGCGAGCTCGACCTCGACAAGAACAACTGCGGCTCGTGCGGTCACGCGTGCAACGGGGCCAACGCGGCGTGCAACGGCGGAACGTGCGGTTGCGAGTCCGGCTTCTCGATGTGCGGAAACCAGTGCGTCGATTTGGACACGAGCGGCGCGCACTGCGGCAGCTGCAACAACGCGTGCGGCTTCAACGAAGTGTGCAACGGTGGAACGTGCGCGACCTCGTGCACCTCGCCGCTCACCCGCTGCGGAAACGCGTGCGTCGATCTCTCGAACGACCCGAACAATTGCGGCTTCTGCCAAGAGACGTGCGGCGGCAGTCTCGTCTGCGACAACGGCTCGTGCGCGTGCCAAAAAGGTTTGACCGAGTGCAACGGAGTCTGCGTCGACACGTCCGTCAACGATCAGAACTGCGGCTCGTGCAACTCGCCGTGCTCCACCAATCAACACTGCAGCAACGGCACGTGCGAGTAGTTCGGGTATAGTTCATGGAATGAGCGGAAGCGCGATGACCGACTCGGATCGAGCCGGACATCTCATCTACGATTGGAACGAGGTCGAGCGCCGCGGACGTTTGATCCCGAAGGGCGTGACCTTCTTCGACGAGACGCTGCGCGACGGATTGCAAAACCCGTCGGTGCGCGATCCGTCGATCGATCTGAAGCTCCGCATCCTGCACTTGATGGAAGACCTCGGCATCGACGAAGCCGACATCGGTCTACCCGGATCGAGCAAGCGCGCGTTCGAAGACGTGCTGCGCATGTGCAAGGAGATCATCGACTGCAAGATGAAGATCCGCGTCGCGTGCGCGGGTCGCACCGTCGTCAGCGACATCACGCCGATGATCGAAATCTCGCAGCGCGCGGGGATCCCCGTCGAGGTCTACGCGTTCATCGGCAGCTCCCCGATTCGTCAGTTCGCCGAGGATTGGGACGCGGCGAGCATCGCGAAGAAATCCGCGGAAGCGATCGACGTCGCCGTGAAGGCGGGCTTGCCCGTCGCGTACGTCACCGAAGACACGACGCGATCGCGCCCCGAAGTTTTGTCGACGCTCTTCAAGACCGCGATCGATCACGGCGCGACGCGCTTGTGTTTGAGCGACACCGTCGGCCACGCGACGCCCGACGGCGTGCGCAACTTGATCCGCTTCACGCAGAGCATCATCGCGGGGACCGGCGCGAAGAACATCGGCATCGACTGGCACGGTCACAACGATCGCGGGCTCGCGCTCGAGAACGCGCTCTGGGCGCTCGAGTTCGGCGCGGATCGCGTGCACGGCACCGCGCTCGGAATCGGCGAGCGCGTCGGCAACGCGCAGATGGAGCTCATCCTCCTCAACATGAAGCTCCTCGGGCTTCTCGATCACGATTTGACGAAGCTCATGGAGTATTGCGCGACGGTCGCGGACGCGGTCGGGTGGAACGTGGCGCTGAATTATCCGCTCGTCGGGCGCGACGCGTTTCGCACGGCGACCGGCGTGCACGCGGCCGCGATCATCAAAGCGATGCAGAAGGGCGACGCGTGGCTCGCCGATCGCATCTACAGCGGCGTGCCCGCGGGCATGTTCGGACGCAAGCAGGAGATCCTCATCGGTTTCATGAGCGGCGCGTCCAACGTGAACTACTACTTGCGCGAGCGCGGCATCGAGCCCGACGAGATGCTCACGAAGGAGATCCTCGCGGCCGCGAAGGGTCTCGACCACATCATGACGAACGACGAAGTGATGGCGATCGTGAAGCGCGTTCGCGGATGAGGATCTGGATCGTCGCTGCGCTCTCGGCGGCGTGCACGATCGCGCCGCGTTACGTGACCGTCCCGATGAGCGACGTCGCCGTGACGACGCCGACGGCCGCGACCGCAACCGCGTCCGAGACCGAAGAAGAATCGAGCTCGACCGACGACTACTCCGGCGCGTGGAGCGCGAGCGCGTGGGCCAGCGGAAACACGTGGCCGCTCACGGTCACGTTCGAAAAACGCGGGCCGCGCGAGCTCTTCGCGCGCGTGCAGTACACCGATCGGCGATGCCGCGCCGAGTGGACCCTCCGGCGCGTCAGCGGAACCGCGACGCACTGGGAAGGCAGCGAGACCGTCAACGTCGACCCGTTCAGCCGCTGCTTGAACCACGCGCAGATCTTCGCGGACATCGTCGACGAGGACACGTTGCGTTGGCGTTGGGTCGCCGGCGGGACGAGCGCGACCGCGTTGCTCAAGCGCCAGCAACATTGAGCGCAACCTGGCGCGATCGGGGCCGACTGAGCGCGTGCTCTTCTCGATTCTCGCGCCGAGCCGGTGTGCGGCGTGCGACACGCCTTGCGACGCGCGCGCGCTTTTGTGCTTCGCATGCGCGGCCACCGTCGCGCGCAGCGGCGATCCGCGCGCGCCGTTCGTGTACGGCGGGGCTCTCGCGACGGCGATCACGCGCTTCAAATACGGTCGCGTGCCCGAGCTCGCGCGTCCGCTCGGCGCGCTGCTCGCGCATGAGGCGACGAAGATTTCCGTCGCGCCCGACGCGATCGTCGTGCCGGTGCCGCTTCATCCGTCGCGCTTGTTCGAGCGCGGGTTCAATCAAGCGGCGCTGCTCGCGCGGCCCGTCGCGAAGATGCTCAAGCTCCGGTTCGACGCGCGCACGCTCGCGCGCGTTCGCCCGACGCCAAAGCAGTCCGAGCTCGACCGCGCGGCGCGGTTGCGCAACGTGATGGGCGCGTTTCGCGCGCGCCGTGAAATCGCGCGCCCCGTGCTCCTCGTCGACGACGTGCGCACGACGGGCGCGACGCAAGAGGCGTGCGCGGAGGCGCTGCGCGGCGCGCGCTGTCCTCATGTGCAGTGCCTCGTCCTCGCGATCGCGCCGCCGCCCGAATAAACCTGGTACGCTTGTCTTCGCGTCGTGAGCAACCAGACTGAATGGCGCTGGGCGGATCCGACAGGACAGCAACGTCTCGTCCGCGAAGATGATCTGCGAAGGGCCCTCGAGGCCGGCGTGATTCCGGCGAACGCCCCCGTGTGGACGCGCGGGTGGACGGGTTGGAAGCCGGCGCACGACGTTCCCACGCTGATGGGGCGCGCGCCCGACGTGCCGCCGAACGGAGACATTCCGCCGCCGCCCAACTTCATCGTCGCCGCGCAGGACGCGTTCGAAGGAAAAGCTCCGAGCGCGCCGACGGGACCCGCGGAGCCTCCACCGCCTCCGCGTTACGTGCCGATCGCGCCGCACACGCAGCCGCAAGTTCCACCCGCCGCGACGTCGGACACGAAGATCGACGCGAAGCCGCCCGTGCACGTCGCGTCACCTGCGCACGCGGCGCCTGCTCCTCTTGCACCGAGAACCACGATCTCGAAACCCGCGATGGCGGCGGTGAAGCCGGTCGCGTCGAAGCCGCCGCCGTTGCCATCGAGCAAACAACCGCCGCCGCTTCCGGCGAAAGCGCAATCGAAGAAATCGAGCGCGCCGCCTCCCTTGCCGCCGGCCGCGAAGAGAAAATCCGTCGCGCCGCCTCCGCCCGCGCCCGCTGCGCGCACGGCGCCCGCTGCGCGAGTCGCGCCCGCTGCGCCTCCGCCCGCTGCGCCGGTCGCGCACGCTCCGCCACCGAATCTCACGCGCACCGCGCGCAGCGCGTACACGGAGACACAACGTCCGCCCGCGGGCGTCGCGCCGCCCGCCGAGTCGCTCCCGCCGACCTCGAGTCGAACGACGCTTCAAATCGCACCCGCTCCGCCGCCGATGCCGCGGCTCGATCCGCTCCCCGTGACTTCGCCCGTCCAGACGATTCCGATGGCGCCGCCGGAGCCCGTCGCGAAGGAGCCGAGCAGCAAGTTTCCGACGCTCGTGATGTTCGGCGACGACACGGTGCCGAATCCTCCGCCGGTCTCGTCGGAAGAAGCGCCGCCGATCGTCGTGCCGCCGCCCGAGCCGAGCGCCGTGACGAACGCGGTGACGCGCCCGCCGCCTTGGGGAGAGGGTGCGGTCGGGATCGACATTCCGAAATCGCCGCCGGTGCCGGGCGCGGCCGCGGCGATCACCGCGCGCGAATCGGAGGCGCCGCCGCGCCCGATGGAGCTCAGCTCGTCGGATTTGACGTCCGAGGCGCGCATCGCGGTCGTGAAGGCGCCGCCGCTCGTCGCCGCGGAGAGACCGCGCACGATGGCTGGGCTCGGTCCGGAGTTGCTCGCGCAAAATCGCGCGGCGATCGCGGGCGCGATGAACCCTCCGCCCGCGCCGCTCTCGCAGAGCGACGTCGCCTCGACGACGAAGTGGCAGAAGGCGACCGTCGAAGATCGCACGTCGAGCGAGCCACCGCCGCCCGAGCTCGCGCCGCCCGCGCGCGCGCCGACGAGCGGCGCGAAGCTCCACAACCTCCAAGACATCGCGCGCGATCGCGCGGCGCGCGCGCAGCACGCGGCCAAGCGCGCGTACGACGAGCTGCGCGAGCGCACGAAGGACAAACCGAGCTGGTTCTTGCCGCTGATCGCGGCGGGGTCGTCGTTCGTGCTCTTGATTTTGCTCGTCGCGGGCGTGAAGGTCGCGTTCGGAACGTCGTCTTCGTCGGTCGCGAGCGCGACACCTTCGAGCTCCGCGCGCGGCGTGCAAACGGCGAGCAGCGAGAGCGCGACGGCGACTGCGACCGGCGCGAAGACACCCCCGGTTGTCGCCGCCACGCGCCCGATGTCGTGCAAATCGATGGGCGCGCCGCGCGACGTCGCGCCGAAGGCGATGATCGGAAGCGGCGTCGAGGTCGCGAGCGTCGGCGGACAAATCGCGCTCGGCTTCGCGGTCACGCCGAAAGAAGCGACGCTCGAAGTGATCGACGCAACGTCGCTCGCGTCGGCGAGCGCGCTGCATCTCCGCTCGAACGATCCGGTGCGTCGCGTGGTCGCGCTCGACGCGTCGAAGGCCGCGGTCGATTCTGATCACAAGGGCGATCGCATCCAAGGTCGTCGCACGCTGCGCGGCGCGCCGCCGATCGACGTCGGCGCGATGGACGGCGGGCTCGTGTGGGCGCCGCACGGAACGGACAAAGGCGTGAAGCTCTGGTCGCTCGCGGACGAGAGCGCGCCGATCGAGGCGCTGCGCGGCGAGGCCATCGCGTCCGGCGGGTACGTTGTCGCGTTTCGTCAATCGGGCGCGATTCATTTCGGCGCGTTCACGGGAAATCCTCCCGCGCCGAGCGGCGCGCTCTCGCACGTTCAAGGCCTCGGTCCGCAGGTGGGCTCGCCGGCGATCGCCGTCTCGGGCGATCGCGTGATGGTCGCGTGGGCGGATCGCGCGTCGAAGGAAGAGCCGTGGTCGGTGCGGTACGTGTCGTTTCGAATCGGCGACGCGAACGTGCAAGCGAAGCCGTTCACGCCGCCCGCGGGCGGTCTCGGCGGCGAGGCGATGTCACCGGGTCTCGCGTCGCTCGGCGCGGGCCGCTTCTTGATCGTGTGGACGGAGGGCCCGGTGTCGAGCCACCAAGTGCGCGGCGTCGCGCTCGACGAGAGCGGCCCGGTGGGCGACGCGTTCGTCGCGTCGGCGGAAGGCGTGAACGCGGGACAAGGTCAGGCCGCGGTGACGCCCGACGGACGCGGCGTCGTCGCGTTCCTCGCGTCGGTCGCGCCGAAGACGTTCGGCGTCGCAGCGGCGCCCATCCAATGCGTGGAGAAATAAATGCAGATTGCACGTAGTTTCCTCGCGAAATTGGCGTGTCTCGTGCTCGTCGCGAGCTGCGCGCTCTTCGAGCCGCAATCGAAGGTGAAGTCCGGTCAGCTGTTTCAAACCGGGCAAGCGCAGTACGACGACTACTTCAACAAGGTGCACCAGCTTCAGCTCGAAGCGGCGAGCTGGGCGGACGACAAGAAGGCTTCGCGGCGCGCGCTCATCGACGCGCTCAAGATCGCGACGGACTCCGTCGACGTGACCATCCTCGAAGCCACGCACGAGAAGCTCGTCTCGATCGCGCACGTCACCGGACCGACGCGGCTCGATCTGCGCGACGACGACGGCAAGATCGTGCTCGCGTCCGAGGCGCGCGCCGATCAGTCGATGCGCGATTTCGTCAAAGCGTTGCAGTCGACCGTCGACGCCGAGATCAAACGCAAGCGCGCGCTGCGCGACGTGCCGAGCCGCGTCGACGAGCTCGTGAAGATCGGTCGCGATCTCGAGCCGCGCGTGAAGGGCGATTTCTTCCGGCAAGGCGGCACGGCGATGGCCGACGTGCACGACGAGATCACAGCGTCCTACGACGTGCTCGACGAGATCTCGAAGAACGCGCGGCTCGATCGGCGCGAGACGGAGGACTTCATCTCGGACCTCGGACGCGCGGTCGCGGCGGAGCCGGCGGAGTACGGGCGCTCGGCGGGTGAAGCGGTCGCGAGCGGAAAACCCCCGGCGTATGTCGCGCCGAAACCGCGCCCTCAAGCCACGACGACGACCACGACCGTCGCGACCGCACCACCAAAGCCGAAGCCTCCGCCGAAGCCGCCGAGCGGCGGCGGCGACGAAGTGTTCAACCCGTGAGTGGGTGAAGATTCAATTCAGTTCCGCGCGTACTTCTCTTGCGGGAAACGATTCGAGGCGTCGCCGAGATGCGACGCGACCATCTCGGCGGTGATCGTGATCGGCAAGAGATCGCGCGTCCCGTCGGGCATGATGATGACGTAGGCCGGGATGCCGGAGCGGCCGAGGCTGTCGAGCATCGCGGAGAGCTCGTCGCTCTCGTTGGTCATGTCCGCGCGCATCGGGAGGATGTTCGTCTTCTGGAACGCGCCGCGCACGGTGTCGGTCTCGAGGAACGCGTGCTCGTTCGCTTTGCACGACGCGCACCACTCCGCGGTGAAATCCAAGAACACGGGCCGACCGCGTTTGTTCTCGATCGTGAGGCGCGACTTGTCGAAGCCGGCCCACGCGATGTGGTTGTCGACGACGACGGGCGGATCGTTCGAGAGCACGACCTTCGGATCGGCGGTGACCGCGAGCGCGGGCGCGGGCTTCACGAAGGAGAGACACGTGTATCCCGCGAGCACCACCCCGCCGATTTGGATCCCGCGCACGACCCAGCGCCGACCCGGATCCGCTGCGACGCCGCCGTAGCGCGCGCCGACCCAAAGCGCGATGGCGAGCGCGAGCAAGAAGATGAGAAACGAGTTCGCGGACGCAGGCGTCACTTGGACTTGGAGCGTGCGATACAGCCAAATCGCGGTGCCGAAGAGCGCGAAGCCCATCACCGTCTTCACGGTCTCCATCCAGCGACCCGGCCTCGGGAGAATTCTCGAGAAGCCGGGGATGAGCGTGATCGCGAGGTACGGCAGCGCGAGACCGAAACCGATGACGGCGAAGATGAGGATGGTCTTCCACGCGGGGACGTCCGCGCCGAGCGCGAAGGCGACCGCAGTGCCGAGGAACGGCGCCGAGCAGGGCGTCGACATGAGCGCGGCGAAGAGCCCGTTGACGACGGAGCCGATGAACTTGTCGTCGTCGCCGCCTTCCGCGTTCGCCGAGAACGTGATCTCGAAGACGCCGACCGCGTTGAGCGCGAAGGCGAAGACGATCGCGGTCATCGTGGCGACGAAGGCCGGATGTTGGAACTGCATGCCCCAACCGAGCCTGTGACCCGATGCTTTGACGACGACGACGATCACCGCGAGCGCGATGAACAAGCTCATCGTGCCCATCGTGTACGCGAGGCCGTGCATCCGGCGCTTGTGTGCGTCGTGCTTCGCGTGCTCGACCACGCTCATCGCCTTGAGCGCGAGCACGGGCAGCACGCACGGCATGACGTTGAGAATCAGTCCTCCGGCGAGCGCTAGCGCGAGTGTCGCAAACATCGTGGATCCTCTCGGCTCGATTTCGGTGCAAGCCACGGGCCTTGCACGCGAAGGAATCTAGCACACGAAATCGCGGGGAAAAGCGCGCTGAGAAACCGCCGATCCAGGATCACGCGTCGCCCATTTTTGCGAGCGTTGCAGTCGTCATGCGAAGTTCCGGCTCGAGCGCAATCGCGGTCGACGGCGCCCACGTCGCGACGCGCGCGACGAACGCTTCGAGGTACCGGCGCGCAGCGCGAAATTCGCGCGCGGCGTAGGCGAGGTGCCCGAGCACGAACCGTCCGTAGCCTTGTCCGCTCGGCGCGTGCGCGAGATCGTCGATCGTCTTTTGTAGATCGCGCGCGTTCGGCGCCTCGCCGGCCGCGATGCGCACGAGCGCGAGGTGCGCGCGGTAGAGCGGTTTGTCCGACGCGCTCCATCGCACGGCGCGTTCGAGCGCGACGATCGCGTCGTCGTAACGCTGCGCGAAAAAAAGCGTGCTGCCGAGCGTCCACCAGTGGAACGCGCGGCGCGACGCGGGCGCGCGGCGCGACGCGGCGCGCAAGTGCGCGATGGCCGCGTCGACGTCGCCCGCCGCGCTCGCCGCGCGCGCCGCGTCGTGGTGGATCACGTCGCGCATCACACCGAGATCGATCGCGCTCTCGGCGATCTCGCGCGCGCGATCGAACCGGCGCGACTCGAAGAGCGCGAGGTAGAGCTGCCTCAGGAGCATCGCGTGCGTCGTGCGATCGAGCGAAGCGCGAGACGCGAGGCCGCGGCGCGCGAGCTTGGCGCGACCCGCGGCGTCCCTCGCGTTCATCGCGCGCTGGAGCCAATCCTCCGGCGTTTGCCTTTCGTGGGGACGTGAAGGCGGGCTCGTGTGCGCCACGCGTGTATGCTACACGACCAAATCGATGCGACGTTTCGCGATCGTTTTTGCCGCGCTTGCGCTCGTCGCGTGCGGTCGTCACGCGACCGAACAGGATTGCGACGTCATCCTCGATCGGATGGTCGTCGTGAAGCTCAAAGAGAAGAACATCACCGACGACGAGAGCATCAAGAAGATGCAGGTGGAGCTCCGCAAGGACGCGGAGTCGGATTTTCCGGGATGCGTCGGACGGCGCATCAGCGACGGCGCGATGGAGTGCATCAAAAAAGCGGAGACGCAGGAAGCCATCGTCAAGTGTCTGCGTTGAACGCGAAGCTCGTCGCGCTCGCGGCGATCGCGCTCGCGGGATGCCAGAAGAAGATCACGCCCGCGCAGTGCGACGCGATCGTCGAGCGCTACGCGGAGCTCGTCGTGACCGAACAATTTCCCGACGCGTCCGCCGACGACATCGCCGCCGAGCGCGCGCGCGAAAAGAGCGAAGCGCGCGGCGACGACGCGTTCAAGAACTGCGCGTCCGAAATCGAGCCCGAGGACTACGCGTGCGCGATGAAGGCCACGACGCCCGACGCGCTCGAGAAGTGCCTCGAGTGAACGCGCGTCACGGCGCGGTGTGAACCGCGCGTCCGTGGAAGAAGATTTTTCCGTCTTCGTGCTCGGGGTCGGGTGACACGCCCCACACCGCGTCGCCGCCGAGCTTGCACACTTCGTCTTTGAGCGTGCGCAGGCAGTCGTCCTTCGAGACCGTGTCGTCGCAGCGCGCGCTCACCGGACCGATGTTGTCCGTCTTCATCGGCGGCGCATTTTGGAAGACCTGCACGTCGCAACCGTCCGAGCGCGACGGGTACTTCGAGCTCCCGCCGCCTCCGCCGCATCCCATGCAGAATGCAACCATCGCGATCGCCGCGGAAATCACGAGCGGATGGCCCATCGCTTTGCGCTGCTCGAGCCACGCCTCCGCCACCGCGCGCGCGAGCCCGCGCACGCGGCCGACGAAGCGCGCGCGCTCGGTCACGCCGATCGCGCCGCGCGCGTCGAGCACGTTGAACGCGTGCGCCGCCTTCGTGACGAAATCGTACGCGGGCAAAACCAATTTCTTCTTCGGGTCGTCGGAGAGCGCGAGCAGTCGTTTGCACTCCTTCTCGTCGTGATCGAACGCGGCGAAGTGCGCTTGCACGTCGGCTTGCTCGAAGTTGTACGTGCTCCACTCCCACTCCGCGCGCTTGTAGAGCTCGCCGTAGCGCACGCCGGGCGCGTACATCACGTCGTACACGTCGCTCTTGTCTTGCAGGTACATCGCGATGCGCTCGACGCCGTACGTGAGCTCGCCGCTCACGGGCTTGCAATCGAAGCCGCCGACTTGTTGGAAATACGTGAACTGCGAAATCTCGAGGCCGTCCATCCACACTTGCCAACCGAGACCCCACGCGCCGAGCGTCGGTGACTCCCAATCGTCTTCGAGGAATCGGAGGTCGTGCTCTTCGGCGTTCGTGCCGAGCGCGCGGAGCGACTCGACGTATTGATCCTGAATGTCGATGGGCGACGGCTTCAAGATGACTTGGAACTGGTGGTACTGCTGCAGGCGGTTCGGGTTGTCGCCGTAGCGGCCGTCGCCGGGGCGACGCGAAGGCTCCACGAACGCGACGTTCCACGGCTCGGGGCCGAGCGCGCGGAGAAACGTCGCCGGGTTGAACGTGCCCGCGCCGACCTCCGAGTTGTACGGTTGCAAAATCAAACAGCCGCGCTTCGCCCAGAACGATTGAAGCGATTGGATGATGTCTTGGAAGTACATCGCGCGCGAAACGTACCACATGCTCCGCGGCTCGAGCCGCGACGGTCAACCGCCGAGCTGCGCGAGTAGCTCGCGCGCGTGCTCGAGCGTGCCGTCTTCGTCGATCGCGCGCTTGAGGAGCATCACCGCGCGCTTCGCGTCGCCTTGGTGCATCGCGATTTCGCCGAGGCGTTCGTACGCGATGCCCTTCGAGATGGGAGCCTGCGTGCGGAGCATGGTGATCGCGCGGAGCGCGCGCGTCGCGAGGTCGAGCTCGCCTTCGGTGAGCGCGACGTGCGCGAGCTCGGACGCGACGACTCCGTTTTGTCCGTCCATGTCGAGCGCGGCCGTGAACGCTTGCATCGCGCCCTTCGCGTTCGCGAGCGCGAGCTCGAGGCGACCGAGTCTCAAGTAGATCTGCGCGAGATCCTTCGAGCGCCGTCCCTTCTGCGCGTTGATTGCATTTTGCAACAAATCGCGCGCCTCGTCGTACCGCTGCGCGCCGATGTACGCGTCGGCGAGCAGACCCGCGCACTCCATGTCGGTCGATTTGATCGCGCGCGCCTCCTCGAGCGCGGACGTCGCGGCTTCGGGGTCGACCTCGAGCAACGTCGTGCCCGCGGCGACGAGCATGTCGAACCGGCGCGCAGGATCGTTCGTCGCGCGCGCCTCCGCGAGACGCAGCTCCGCGAGCTCGCGCGTCGCGCCGGCCGCTTGGTAAATCGCGGCGAGCTTTTCGAGGACGCGATCGTCCGCGGGCGCCGACGCGCGCGCCTTCTCGAGACCTTCGCGCGCGTAGCCGGGATTTTGCGCGCGCATCGACGCGTCCGCGAGGAGCAGCGCGGCCTCGACGAGCTTGTCGCCCGCTTCGAGATCGACGATGCGCACGTACGTGTCGCTCGCCGTGTCGAAGCGGTTGGCGGCTTCCTCGATGCGCGCCATCGACCAGAGCGTGTCGCGATCGTTTTCGTCGATCGAGAGGAGCAGCTCGAGCTGCGCGTGCGCTTCATCGACGCGACCCGCGCCCGCGTGAAGCTCCGCGATGCGACGGCGCAGTGGCTTCTGCGCCGCCGCGTCCGAAGCGTCCGCGGCGCGGCCGAGGATGAAGAGGAGCAAATCGCCGCCGAGGCGTTCCGCGTCCGCGATGGCTTCGTCGTGCTTGCCGACGTTCGAGAGCACGCGCGCGCGCGCGGCGTGGAGCGCGGGATCGGACGCGCTCTCGATGAGCGCAGTGAGCTCCTCGACGGAGCGTTCGTCACCGCGCTGCTCGAGCGCTTCGACGAGCGCGGCGAGCACGCGCGCATCCGCGGGATCGATCGCGCGCGCCGCGCCGAGCACGCGCACCGCGGCCTCCGCGTCGCCGAGATCGCGGTGAAGCGCGGCCGCCGAGAGGAGCTCGTTCTTCGCCGCGTCGCCCGTCATCGTTCGCGCGCTCGACTCCTTCAAAGCGGCCAATTTTCGCCGGTCTCCGCGATCGGTGTAGATTGCAATCAATCGATTCCGGAGCTCTTGGCTCGCGGGGTGCGCGGCGAGACCGATCTCGATCGCGCGCTCCACGCCCGCGTCGTCCCACGCCTCCGCGCGGATCGCGGCGAGCTCGAGCGCGAGCTGCTCGGCCGACGGGCCTTGCTCCGTTTCGAGGAGGCGCTCCATCACGTCGGCGCGCTCGGCGGGATCACCCTCCTTGCCGAGAAGCGCCTTCATCGCGAGCAAGAGCGGACGGTTCTTCGGATCCCAATCGAGCCCCGCGCCGTAGAGCTCGCGCGCGCGGTCGCGATCGCTCGACTCGAGGAGCGCGCCGAGTCGGAGCGTGAGCACGGCGACGCCGGGTCCGTCTTGTCGATCCTTGGCCGCGTCGAGCTGGCGTTCGAGGAGCGCGGCAAGCTCGCTCGTCTCGCCGCGCGCTTCGAGGAGCTCGGCGAGCAACGCGACCGCGTGCGCGTCGTACGGCTCTTCTTCGAGGAGCGCGCGGAGCTCGGCGAGCACTTCGTCGGCGCGCGCGGGATCGGTCTTGAGCAATCGCGCGCGTTCGCGGCGGAGCGCGCGTCGCTCGGATTCGTCGGTCACGTCCGGCATGAACGACTCGACGACCTCGAGCATCGAGCGCGCGTCGCCCACTTCGCGCATCACGTCGAAGAGCGCATTTCGCGCGGCGGCGTCCGTCTTGTCGGCGAACGCGATCGCCTTGCGCGCTCGAAGCTCGAGATCGACGTTGCCGAGTTGACGCGCGCGGAGCGCGACGCCTTCGCGGAGCCGCTTCGCGTCCGCTGGGTCGCTCTCTTCGCACGCGCGGAGCTCGATCGCGAGCGCTTCGGCGATCTCGCCGCGGGCGCTGAGCAGCCCGGCGAGCTCGAGGAGAGCCCAGCGGAGCACGTCGCGTTGATCGCTCGCTGCGATGCGACGCAAGAAGGACTCGGCGCGCGCGGAGTCGCCCGCGTGGAGCGTGATGGTCGCCGCTTCGCGCAGCGTCGCGATGGTTGCCTCGGGTCGCTCTGCTTGGAGGAGCACCGCGCGTTGAACGAGCTCGGGGCGCGCGGTGAGGCGCGCGGCGCGGACGAAGACGTCGAACATCGCGCTCGTCGCGCCGCCGCGGGCGATCGCGGTCTCCGCGATGGTCGCCGCGCGCTCCGCGTCCGGCGAGAGATCGAGCGCGGTCGAGAGCGAGCGCGCCGCGTCGTCGGCGGCGCCACGACGCGCGCGAAGCTCGGCGAGTCGATAGAGGATCTCGCTCGCGCTCCGCGGATCGCGCGACGTGCTCTCGACCTCGAGCGCCGCGAGCTCCGTGAGCGTCGCCTCTTGCTTTGCGTCGTCACCGGTCGTCGCGTACGCGCGATCGAGCGCGCGGAGGACCTCGCCGCGCATCGCGCCGGTCTCTTTCGCGCGCTCGAGGAGCGCGATCGCACGCGCGACGCCGCCGTCGATTTGTCCGAGCGCGCTCGCCGCGCGCAGCATGAGCGCGCACGCCGCGCGCGCGTCGCCCTTCCCGCTCGCGCGATCCGCGAGCTCCGTCACCGCGGTCACGTACGACTCGGGTCGTCCGAGTTTCTTCGCGAGCGCCATCGCCGCGTCGTGCGCCGGCGCGGACTCGGGCACTTCTTGGATCGCTTCGAGCTGCGCGCGGAGCGCCGCGGCCGGATCCCCGAGCGACTCGTGCGCGCTCGCGAGCTCGAAGAGGATTTCGGCGCGCGCGGCGGGATCGGTGCTGCGCGCGAGGCGCGCGTCGAGCGAGCGCAACAGGCCCGCCGTGTTGCCGCGCGCGCGGAGCGCCTTCTCGAGTCGCTTCGCCTCCGCTTCGGAGCTCGCCGCGGTCTCGAACGCGGACTCCAAAATCTCCGCGGCGCGCTCGGGCTCGCCTTGTCGCTCCGCGAGCGCGCTGAGCTCGACCAGCACCTCCGTGCGCAACACGGGCGCGTCGTCCTCCGCGCGCCGCACCACCGCAAGGAGCGCGCGATACGAGCGCTCGGCTTTGTCGAGCTGACCGTCGTCGCGCGCGAGCTCCGCAACCATCCGCAAGATTTCGGGGTTCGCGGGATCGATGCGCGTCGCGGCCTCGAGCTCCGCGAGCGCCTGCGCACGCTCACCGATTCGCAAATGGAGACGCGCGAGATGAAAGTGCACGGTCGCGCGTTCTTTGGGCCTTCGTCCGGCGAACGCGTCGATCATGTCACGCAAGAGGGTGCGCGCTTGATCGGCGCGGCCCGCGTCTTGGAGGGCCTCCGCGAGCCGCAGCTTGAGCGCGCGATCGTCGGGTGCGAGCGACGACGCCTGCTCGAGGAGCGGAACGGCGCGATCCGCTTGCGCGCACTTGCCGAGGAAAATCTCCGCAGCCTCGACGAGCGCCGCGCGCTTTTCGTCCGGCGTCTTCGCCGCGTCCGCTTGGCGCGCAATGAGCTCGCCGAGCGGCGAGAACTGCTGCGTGCGACGGTAAATCGCCGCGAGCCGCGACGCGACCTCGGCGGGCGAGCTGGGATCGGAGAGCGCCGCTTCGAGTCGCTCTTGCGCCGCGTCGTCGCGCGACGCCTTCGTGAACGCGTCCGCGAGGCGCAGAATCACGCTCGCGCGCTGCTCGGGGAAATCGCGCACGAGTCGATCGAGGTGCGTCGCCGCTTCGAGCCACTCGCTCTGGTGCTCGTGAATGCGCGCGATCGCGTCGAGCACCGGCGCGCGGAGCTCGAGCGCGAGCGCGCGTTTGTAATGGGCGAGCGCGAGCGCGTTGTGCTTCAGCTTCTCTTCGCAAATCGTCGCGGCGCGCGACCAGAGCTCGACCGCCGAGAGCGCGTCACCCTCCGCCTCCGCGAGCCCCGCTTGCTCCGCGCAGAACGCGGCGAGCTCGTCCCAGCGTCCCGCGCTCTCGAACGTCTCGGAGAGCGCGAGCGTGGTCTTCGGGTGCCGGGGGAGATCGACGAGGTTCTCCCGAAGGATCGCGGCGGCTTCGTCGACGCGACCGAGATCGCGCTCGATCGCGGCGGCTTCGAGGCGGTGCTCGACACGCAAGGGAGCGCTCTCCGCGGCTGCGATTTGTCGCTTGCGCAGCGCGAGCAAATCCTCCTGGCGTCCGAGCGTCGCGTACACCTCCGCGAGGCGCGCGGCGGCTTCGTCGTCGCGCGGATCGTCGTCGAACAAGCGCGCATAGAGCCGCTGCGCCGCGCGCGCGTCGCCGACGCGATCGAGCGCAGTGCGCCCCGCTTCGTGGAGGAGCTCGCGCGATCGCGCGCGCGAGAACGGAAGCTTCGACGACTCCTCGAGCAGCTCGACGATGCGCTCGGCGTTCCCTTCTTCGTTGTGCACGCGCAGGAGCTCGGCGAGCGCCCACTCGACGTGCTCGCTCGGGTGCGTCGTCGTTCCCACGCTCGGCGGCGCGTCGCCGCTCGAGGTGCTCGGTGGATGCTCTTCGCTCGCGTTCCAACGATCGGCGGCGAGCTTCAACAATCGCTCGAGGATCGTCTTCGCGAGACCTCGATCGACGACGACGCGGCTCGCGACCTCCGCCGCTTCGCGCAAGAGCTCCGGATCGCCGCCGGTCGCTTGCGAGAGCCTGAGCAAGCTCTCGATCAGAGGACGCCCGCGATGACGGCGTTGAAGCTGCGCGAGCTGCGCGAGCAGGTGCGTGTCGTTCGGATCGTGCGTGAGCGCGCGCGCGTACGCGGCCTCCGCGGCCTCCGCGTCGGCGCGTCGATCGCGGTGCCACATCGCGAGGCGCGCCTCGAGATCGCGCGCGGCCTCCGCGCCGAGCGATCGGTGCTCCGCGAGCGCCGCTTCGAACGCCGCCGTGAGCGCGTCCCAACCCGCGTGCGCGGACGCGGCGTCCTCGAGCGCGTGGAGCAGCGTCTCGTCCGGCGCGCCCGCGACCGCCGCGCGATCGAGCACGATCTTCGCCGCCGCGTCCCAACGACCCACACGACCCGCGACGCGAATCACCGCGAGCGCGGCCGTCTCGTCGGTCACGTCGTCGTTCGCGACGCGTGTATATTGCGACAACGCGCCGCGCTGATCGTCGAGCTCGTTCTCGAGCAGCCCGCCGAGCTTCTTGCGCAGACGAAGGACGTCCGCGTCGCCTTCACGCGCGGCGTCGCGCGACTCGAGCGCGTCGAGCACCGCCGCGTGCGCGTCGGCAAACGCGCGGTGCACGTTCGCCGCGTTCGCGGCGTGCGCGGCCTCCGCGAGCCTGCCTGCGATTTCGGCGACGTCGCGTTTTCCGCGCGCGAGCGTGAACGCCTCGCGCGCCGCGTGAAACGCCGCTTCGACATCGCTGGCGCGACGCTCGAACAAATCCGAAGTCTCGAGGAGCACCGCGACGCGCTCGTCGTCGCCCGTCGCGAGTCGAAGCCTCTGCGGAAGGAGCGCGACGATCGCGGCCCACGCGTCTCCCGACGCGTGATCGCGCAACAAGACGTCGAGCGCTTTGCGCGCGGCGGCGGGCACGTCGAGCAGCGCGGTGAGCCCGGCGAGCGTCTGCGCGTCGCCCGATCGCGCGTCGAGCGCTTCGGCGTAGCTCTCGATCGCGCGCAGGGGCTCGTCGAGCTTCGCGCGCTGCACGTCGCCGAGGCGCGCGAGGATCGAGGCCTTCGTCTCGCGATCCTCGTGGCGCTCCGCGGAGCGCGCGAGCATCGCGGCGAGATCCTTCCAACGCTCGCGCTTCTCGTAGAGCTCGGAGAGTGCGCCGTCGACGTCGTCGGCTTCGCCGTCGTCTTTGCGCACCGCCTCCCAGACGTCGATCGCTTCGTCGAGCGCGTCGAGCTCGCTCGACAAGATGCGCGCCGCGCGCACGCGGTCCTCGCGGCTCGCGCCGGCACCTCGCACGCGCGCCCGCTCGAGGAGCGCGTTGACGAGCGGACGAATTTTCCCGGACGACGCGAGGATCTCGACGAGCCCATCGAGCGCTTCGGTGTCGGCGCCGTCGTCGTGCAATCGCGCTTCCCACGCGGCGATGCTGCGCTCGGTCTCGCCGATCTCCGCGGCGAGCTTCGCGGCCGAGCCGAGCGCGCTTCGACGCGCGGCGGGATCATCCTCGATCGTCGCGAGCCGCTCGAGCACCGCGAGTCGCTCCGCTTTGCGATCGGACGACGCGAGGAGCACGTCGAGCCTGCGCGCGGCCGCGAGGATCGACGCGCGCGCGACGTCGAGGTGGAGCACGCGCGAAAGGAGATCGATCGCGCGCGTCGCGTCGTTCAGGTTGTCCGCGTACACGGCCGCGGCGTCGAGCAAGAGCGTCGCGCGGAGCTCGTCGCCTTCGCAGTCGTCCGCCGCGGACGCGAGCACCTCGCCGAGCCGATCGAATCGACCCGTCTTGTCCGCGAGCCGCGCGAGGCGCTCGCGATGCGCCTGCGCGTCGGGATCGAGCATCACGAGCGCCACCGCGTGCTCGAGCGCGGCGGCGTCGTTGCCGAGCTTCTCGTGGAGCGCCGCGACTTCGCCGTGTCGACGAATGCGCTCCTTCGCGTTCTTCACTGCTTCGAGCTCGACCTCGAGCATGCGCGCGAGATCTGCTTCGCGCTCGAGCTCCGCGTAGCGATCGCGCAAGAGCGACGCCGCGCGCTGACGCACGAGCACGCGCTTGCGACCCTTCCCGCCCGGCGGCGGGACCGACGCGCGCGGCGGAACCGACGCGCGCGGTGGAATGCTCTCGTGCGCCGCGGCGACGCGCTCGCTCACCGGCGACGACGTCGGTGGGAGCGTCTTCTTCATCTCCTCGCCGGTCGGCGCGGAGGACAAGACGCGCTCGAGCAACGCGATGACGTCGTCACCCGCGCGCCCCGCGCCCATCATCTCCTCGACGACGATCAGCGCCGAGCCAGCGTCGGAGAGCTCGTCGAGCCAGAGCGTCGCCATGCGAACACGGAGCGCGTGCGCGTCGTCCTCGCTCTTGCCTCCGAGCTGCGCGCCGAGCAGACCGATGAGCTCGCGGTGCTTTCCGTGACGTTCGTACAATCGCTCGAGCGACGCGAGCAGCCGTTCGTTCTTCGGTTTGTAGTGAAGGAGCTGCTCGAGGTACGCGATCGCGCGGTCGGCGTTTTTGGCGAAGTCCTTTGCGATCTGCGCGGCGTCTTCGAGGAGCTCGGTGCGCCGCTGCGTGTCGACGTCGCCGGCGAGAATGCGATCGTAGAGCGCGAAGAGATCGTCCCAACGCTCTTGGGAGTCGTAGAGCAGCTTGAGGCGATCGAACGCCCAACCGCCCGGATCGAGATCCACCATTCGCTCGAGGATGCGAACGACGGCGGCTGCGTCGTCGAACCACTCTTCGTGCAGCGCGACCGCGCGCTGGCCGAGCTCGAGCGCGTCCTCGATCGCGAGTGGCTTCGCGATCGAGGCTTGATACAAATCCGAGAGCTCTTGCGGTCGATCGAGCGCGCGCGCGAGCTGCTCGGCGCGATCCCACCAGACGAGCTCGCCCGGGAGCTCGGCGAGCGCGCGCAAGAGCACGCAATAGGCTTCGTCTTGCGACGTCGCGAGATCGAGCAGCTTCGTGTGCCACGCGCGACGCCGTTCGATGGGCGCGTCCACCGCGCTCGACACGAGCGCCTGCAGCACGCGCTTTCGCGACTCGACGTCCGCGCTCTCGAGCGATCCCTCGAGCAAACCGGACGCCTCCGCGCCGATCTCGGGATGCGACAAGAGTCGGACGAGCACGCGCAGCGCGGCTTCGTCGTCGGGCTTTTGCGCGAGCGTCGCGCGAAGCTCGTTCATCGCGTCGCCTTCGCGTCCTGGAATCGACGCGAGGAGCGCGGCGATCTCCGCGCGAAGGCGCGAGGCGTGCGCGCCCTCGGCGACGTCGAGGCGCGCGCGGAGCGTCTTCAGCGCGCCGTCCACGTCGCCGCTCGCGATCATCAAGCGCGCGATTTCCGCGGGGGCCTCCGCGCTCGCGGGATCGGCTTCGGCCGCCTGCTTCCACAATTCGATCGCACGCGCGAGATCGCCGCCGAGCTTCTCCTCTTCCATCTTCGCGAACCGACCGAGCGCCGCCGCACGCGCCGCACCCGACTCGCGCGACGCGCGCCACGCGAGGAGCCATCGCCACGCGTCCGCTTCTTTGCGCGCGCTGCGCTTCTCGAGGAGCGTTTCGAAGCGACGCGACGCGCGCTCCTTCGTGGCGTCGTCCGACGCAGGATCCTCGAGCACGGAGCGGAAGAGCGCGCGCGCTTCGTCCGGATCGTCTTCGACGAGGAGCTCGGCCTTCGCGTTGAGGAGACGCGCGCGGAGCGTCGGATCTTTTCCAGCGTCGCCCGCGAGCGCGCTGTCGAGCGTCTTGCCGAGCGCGCGCGCCGCGTTCGCTTCGACGCCGAGCTCGACGAGCCTGCCGAGCGCGTTCGCGTCGCCAGGCACTTCGAGGAACGCGCGCGCCGCGGCATCGAACGCGCCCGTCGCGTCGTTCATCTTCGTTCGGAGCACGTCGGCGAGCTTGAGCAGCGCGTCCTTGCGCTCGATCGCGCTCTGCGCGGACTCGACGAGCGCGGCGTAGAGCTCGGGCAGCGCGCTCCAATCGCCGCTCGACTCGAGGAGCGCGGCGAGCCGCTCGGTGGCGACGCGGTCGTACGGCGCGCCGCGACGAATGCGCTCGTAGAGCTTGCGCGCCGTCTTCACGTCGCCCATCTGCTCCGCAACCGCAGCGCCGTCGCGCCACGCGTTCGCTGCGCTCGGCGCGTCGCCGCGCTCGGTGTGCAGCGTGCCGAGGCGCGTGTACCAGAAGACTTTGTCGTCGGCGGATTCCGCGAGCTCGACGCGTTTGTTCGCGGCGACGATCAGCAGATCGCGATCCTCGGCGCGCTCGGCGACTTGCTCGACGAGGTCCAAATCGGCGCTCGTCGCGAACGCGTCCTCCGCGAGCGCCTTCGCGTGCACGATCGCGCGCTCGCGCAACCCGTGATCCGACGCGAGTCGCGCGAGGCGCGCGCGCAGCATGCGTTCGCCTTCGCCGGGCGCGGTGCGCGGCAAGCGCTGCTCGAGGATCGTGCACGCGTCGGCGAACGCGCCCGCCTCGCAATAAAGCTCGTAGAGCGCGTCTTCCGTCTCGTGATTCGCGCCGTCGTCGGGACCCTCCGCGAGGCTCGCGCGCAGCGTCTCCATCGCGCCGCCCGCGTCGCCGAGATCTTTCCGCTGGAGGTTCGCGATCGCGAGATGCAGACCGCGCCGCTTCTCCGGTTGCGTCTCCTTCGCGAGCGCCGAGCGATAGAGCCGCATGCGATCGTGCGGCGTGCCCTGCTCGCGAAGCAAGAGATCGACGCCGGCCATGAGCTCGGGCGACGACGGCGCGTAGTCGAGCGCGCGCTTGTATGCGTCGAGCGCGCGCGCACGATCGCCCGCGAGCATCGCCGCGTCGCCGAGCCGCTGCGCGACGAGGAGCAAATCGTCGTTCGACACCGCGCGATCGGCGAGCGCGAGCGCCAGCACGTCCGCACGCGCGTTGGCGCCGCCTTCGCCGGGCGAGAGCCGCTCGAGCGCCGCGATCCACGGCGCGACCGCTGCGGACTCGTCGAGCGCGTGAGCGAGCGCGGTGCGCACGAGCGCGAGCACGCGCATACGCTCGCCGGGCAAGTGCTCCGCGAGCGCCACCGCGTCCGCGAGCGCCTGCGTGCGCGCGCCCGCGTCCGCCGCGCCGTTCGCGCGCGCGAGCAGCACGCGCAGCATCCCCGCGCGGGCCCCCTCCGCGCGATAAATCGGTTCCATCACGTCCGCAGCAGCCATCGCGATCGACGCGTCGCTCGAGTCGAGCACTTGCTCCATCGCCTCGCGCGAGATCGAATCGTGCGGATCGATCGCGAGCGCCGCGCCGAACGCTTCGATCGCGGAGAGCGCGTCGCCGAGCCACTGGAGCTTTAAGATGCCGAGCCTGCCGAGCGTCGAGACCTTGTCCGCGCCGTGCTCGAGCTTCGCGAGCGAGTCGTACGCCGAGGCGAGCCGTGCGAAATCACGCTCGAGCTCGAGGAGCGGAATCCAACGCGACAAAATCTCTTTCGTCGCGCCGAACTCTTCGACGACCTCGCGCCACGCTTGCGACGCCGCCGTGTGATTGCCCGACGCCTCCGTGACTTGCTCCGCGGCGCGCACGAGCAGCTCGCGCCTCTCTTCGCGCGTCGCCGCGTCCGCCGCCTTCGCGCGGAGCACCTCGGACAAACCGAGCGCGTCGCCGAGCTGCGAGAGGAGCGGCTCGAGCGCGTCGAGCGCGCGCGCGCGCGCAGGCGTGTCGAGCAATCCGCGGTACGCGGCGACCGCGCGCGCCGGATCGCCGAGCGCGCCCGACGCGAGCTCCGCGAGCTGCTCCGCCGCCGCTTGCCGACGAACGACGTCGGGCTCCGTTTGGATGATGCGCTCGAGCATCTCCGCGAGCGACACGTGATCTTCGTCTTCCGCGTAGAGGCGCGCGAGCGCGTGCATCGCGGGCAAGAGCGCTTGCGGCGGCGCGCCGGGCACGGTGAGCGCGCTCGAGAACGCCGCGCGCGCGCGCTTCACGTCGCCCGTCGCGAGCAGGAGCTCGCCCATCTCCGCGGAGAGCCGCGCGCGAGCCGCCGGGTCCTTCGTCAAGCTCACGAGCCGCTGAATCGTCTTCTGGGTCGATTCGTGTTTCCCGAGCGCGCGCGTCAGCGCGACATACCGATCGAGCAGATCGCCGTCCGTCGGATCGATTTGAATCGCCTGCTCCGCCGCTTCGTAGGCGCCGGGCAAATCGTCGCCGTGATCGTGACGAAGCGCCGCGAGCGCGCGCAGCGGCTGAAACCTCCGCGGGCCGCGCGCGGACTCGAGCTCCATCGTGTAGAAGCGAATCGCGTCGGCCCAAGCTTCGGATTTCTCAGCGGCCGTGGCGAGCGCGTTCGCTGCGCGCTGCGCCGCCGCCTTCACTTCGAGCAGTCGCAGCCCGAGGCTCTTCGCGCCCTCGTGACCCGGTGCGCGCGCGAGCAGCCACTCGACGTGCGGCAGCGCGCGCTCGACCTCGTTCGTCTCTTCGTAGAGCGCGAGGAGCTTCGTGCGGTGCGCGAACGCGACGTCGTCGGCGAGCGCGTCGCCTCCGAGCGCTTGCTCGAGCATCTTCGCGACGTCCTTCGGTCGGTTCGCGTTGAGCAGCGCGCCTTCGAGCTTCGCGCGCGCGTCCTCGTCCTTCGGATCGACGCGCACGAGCATCGCGAGCACGTCCGCGAGGCGCGCGCCGTCGCCGGCCCTTTCGAACGCCTCGATCGCGCGCCGCAAGATCGGCGCTTGCTCCGCGCGCGGCCTGTGCTGCGCCATGTCGAAGAAAAACTCGCCGAGCTTCCCGTAGTCGCCCGCGCGGGTGAGCTTGTCCTCGTAGCGCGCGATCGATCCCGCGTGCGTCGGCATCGCGGCCATCGCGCGATCGAGGTAGCTCGCCGCGCCCGCGTCGTCGTTCATGACGTCGCCGAAGAAGATCGACGACTGGTACATGAACTCGGCGACGACGCCCGCCTGCAACGTGCGCAGCTTGCGGTCGCCCGCGAGCCCTTCGAACGCGAACGCGAGCTCGGTGATGCGATCGTCGCGCTGCGCCGCTTGATAGAGCTTCGGCCACGCCTCGTTCGGCAATTGATTGCGCGCGAGCGCGAGGAGGAATGCGTCGAGCACTTCTCGCTCGTTTTCGAGACGCTGGTCGAGCGCCTCGATGACTGCAGAAACGCCTGCAGATCGAGATCGCGTGTTGTCGCTCATGATCGCGGAATGCCGAGGGTATCAACCCCGCGAGCGATCCACGATCTGGTTTATTGTTCAGTGCTCCGGTACGGCGCGAAAGACACTGGACTCGGCGGATTCGACGTGCGCGGCCCAACCGCACCCGCGGCGCGCGTAGCGACGATCACGCCGATTCCCGTCAGCGCGACCGCGAATGTGACGAGCCCGTTCACGAACGGCACGGCCCCGCTGACGAGGAACAAAAGGCACCCGACGAGCAGGTGAACGTGCGGGTTGTCGCTCTTGTGACCGACGAGCGCCTTTCCGACCGTCGCCAGCACGGCGCAGATCCCCGCGTACGCCGCGAACACGCCGATCAAGACGAGCACGATCGCGACGGGAATTCCGATGACCGAGATCGCGAGGATCGCCACGGTCACGATGCCCGCGAGAATTCCGACGAACCCGAGCGCGAACGAGCGCATCGGGCGCGACGCGGCCTCGATGCGCAGCGTGTTCATTTTGTTTCCCGCGAGCGCGAAGAGCACCGCGCCGAACACGAAGAGCATCGCGGCGCGCGTGGTCGCGTCGCTCACGTCGCGCAAGATCGATCGGCCCGAAGACGATCCTTTCTCGTGCACGTCGTCGTTCTTGTGGATCGCTCCGCCGATCTTCGCGCCCTTGTGTCTGTCGAGCGATCCGCCGACGACGCCGACGTCGCCGTCGACTTGCGCGCCGTCCGCGACGTCGATCGATCCGCCGACCGCCGTCGCGCTGCCGACGATGTGCGCGCCCTTCCTCACGTGCGCGCTGCCGCCCATCACCGTGACGTTGCCGGTCGCGGTGCCGAGGACCGTCACCGATCCGCCGAACACCGTGACGTCGTGCACGGTCTCGTCGGCGCCGACGACGAGGTCGCCGCCGTGCACGACGCGATCTTCGCCGCGCGTGGTCGCGATCGGCGCGGCCACGATGGGCGGCGCGGACGCGACGGGCGACGCGGACGCGGCGGGCTCGGCTTTCGGCGCGTCCTTCGCGGCGCGAATCGTGACGATGCTCCCGTCGCGGCGCGCGACGAAATCTCCGTCGCTCAGGATCACGTCGAGCACCTTGTCCGCCGGTTGATCGACGATGTGCAGGTCCATCGTCTTTCCGTCGTCGACGTCGCGCACGACCACGCTCCATCCCGCTTCCTTCGCGAGCCGCGCGATCGCCTCCGAGCGCGTGACGTGTGCTTGATCGATGCTCACGTGCTTGAGCTCGATCGGCCACGATCCCTCGTGACGCACGTCCGCGAGCGCGACGCTCGTCGACAAGACTCCGCACAACGCCGCCACGATCGAAATCGATTTCATTGCGATGCTCCCTGCGAACGCGACGCGCGCGCGACGGCAAACCCGATGAGCGCGAGCGCGAAAGTCGCGACGAGCGACACGCTCGCCGACGACAACGATTGGGCCCCTTCGACGAGCGACGTCGTCACGACCGGCACGATGCGCGGCGCCGCGAACGCCCACGCGATCGCGCGCGGAAGAGCGTCCATCAACGTGGGCGCGCCGCAAACGGCGGCGAGCGCGACGGCCGCCGCGACGAGCAGCGTGGGAAACCGATGCGCGCGCGGCGCGTGCTCGTGCGCGTGAATTTGCTTCGCGACGGCGAGCGCCGCGCCGACGTCGTGCGACTCGAGCGCCATGGCGCCGACTCGAAGCATGCATTGTGCACACGAGTCGGCGTGCACCCGCGCGACCGGATCGACCACGTTTTGCGCGTCCGCGAGGCACGAGAGCGCGAGCTCGCTCAAGTGCGCGCCGTCCCACGTTTCCTTCTCGGAGAGTTTTTCGTCGTCGTTCATGCGTCTCTCCCGATCAGCGTCGCCGCGAGCGCCTTTCGCCCGCGCAAGATCCAAGTCGCCACCGTCCCCATCGGCACGCCGAGCTTCTTTCCGATCTCGACGTACGAAAGCCCGTCGAGGAAGAACATCTCGACCGCGGCGCGATGGTTCTCCGGCAGCGCGGCGAGCGCGGCGTCGAGGCGCGTGACCTCTTCCGAGCGCGCCGCGCGATCGAACGGCGAAGGCTTCGAGTCGGGGACGCGATCGGCGACGTCGGTCGACGAGTCGTCGCTCGTCGCGTCCGGCGCGCGGCGCTTCAGCGCGCGCGTTCGACCGCGCGCCACGTCGAGCGCGACGTGCTTCGCGATGCCGACGATCCACGCGCGGAGCGGCTCGCCGTCGCGAATGCGCGCGCGCCCTTCGATCGCGCGCCGCATCGTCTCGCTGACCGCGTCGTCGACGTCGGGATGCTCGGGCGCGACGTGGAGCACGCTCGCCGCGACCGCGCGCAGGAGCGGTCGAAGCTCCGCCGCCTCGCGCGAAAACGTCTCGACGGACATCGTCGCGGCGGTCATCGCCCCGATGGTGCCGCGTGGGCGTTGCGATGGGAAGACCACGCCGAGCATCCGTTCCAAGATGCTTCGCTCGAGCCTCGCGTTTTATTTCAAGCTGCAGATCCGCCTGAAATCAGGGCCTCCAAGCGATCGAGCGCTTTGTCGAGCACGGGCGTGGAGGGTCCGAACGAAAAGCGCACGTAGTCGCGAAAGCGAGACGCGTGGCGGCGCTTGCCCGGATTCACGTCGAAGAACTCGCCGGGCACGGTGATCACCTTCTTCTCGAGCGCCGCGCGGAAGAAGCTCATTCCGTCGGAGAGGTGCGGCGGGAGATTCGCGACGCTGCCCCAGACGTAGAACGTTCCGTCGGGCACGCGATCGACGCGCACGCCGAGCCGCTCGAGGCGCGAGAGGACCTTGTCGCGCTTGTCGCGGAACACGTTGTGGATGGCCCACGTCTCTTGCATCACGTGCTCTTCGCTCATCAGCGCGATCGCGGCGCGCTGCAGCGGCTTGCTCCCGCCGCCGTCGAGAAACGATCCCGCGCTCGTGAGCGCCTCGATGATTTTCTTCGGACCGATCGCCCACGTGACGCGCCAACCCGGATAGCGCCAATTTTTGGTGAGCCCATCGAAGATCAAAACGGGATCGCGATCGACGTCTTCGACGTAACGCGCGGCGCTCTCGACCGGGAGCACGCCAGGCTTCGCGCGATAGACGTAGTGCGAGTAGAACTCGTCGAGGAGCAGCGAGCACTCGAGATCGCGCGCGACCGCGACCCACCGCTGGAGCTCCTCGCCCATCACGGCTTTGCCCGTCGGGTTGCACGGGTTCGAGAGGAGGAGCGCGGAGAGCCCGCGGCCCATGATTTCGCGGCGCAGCTCCTCGTGCGAAAACGCGTAGCCGCGATCACCGTCGAGCATGATCGGGATCGCCGTGAACGCGCGGAAGATGTCGAGCAGCTCCTCGTACGCGGTGTAGTCGGGCAAGAAATGTCCGAGGTTCACCTGCGAGAGCGAAGCCGCCGCGCGCGTCAGCGCCATGCGTCCGCCGCCGGACACGCAGACGTTCTCCGCCGAATATTTCGACGCGTGTCCTTTGCGGTAGAGCGCGTTGTACAAATTCGCGATCGCCTCGCGCAGCTCCCCGATTCCCGCGACCGGTGCGTACTCTTGATCGTCGACTTCGATCGCGACGTGCGACACGCGCTTCGGCGCGCCGGCGAGCTCGCCGGTCTCCGGCTGACCTTGTCCGAGGTTGCACCAATCCGGATTCGACGGGGAGAACCCGAGGCGCGTCGCCTCCGACGTGACGTAAATCACGCCGGTGCGCGGCACCGCGCGAAACGCGGAGAGCGGATCGTGAGCTTCGACCACGCGACGCTTCTACCAGATCAGAGGAAGCGTGCGCGAAGCTCCGGCGTCGGCACCATGCACGCGTCCTTCTTTCCGAACCAGCGATACCGATGTCGCGCGACGAAGTCGTAGAGCGCGTCGCGAACGAAGCGCGGAACGACGTACGCGATGAGCGCGAGCGACCACGGAAATCCGAGGCGCTTCGCGATCCCGAGCGCGGCGTCCGAACGCTGGTACACGCGGCCGCCGTCGATCAAAATCATCGACGACGGGTCGCCCTCGGGCGTCGCGACGCCGTGCGCGCGCATGAGCTCTTTTCCGGCGTCCGATTGGAGCGACGCGAATTGGAAGCGCTCGCGGCGGTCGTGCGCGATCACGAATCGCACGGACGCGCTGCACAAGTTGCAGACCCCGTCGAACAAAAGCACCGCGCTCACGCAGCGAATGTAGCGCCGAATCGATCACAGACGAGCGGCGGCGAGGTATTCGGCGGCGAGGTGATCGATCGGATTTTTCGCGGGATGAAAATCGCGCCTGAGGTAATCGCGGATGCCGTTCGCGAAGACGGGCTTGCGCTTGCCGAACGTCCTTCGGTGCTTTCGAAGCGCGAGGAACTGCCGCACGATTTCGCGCACGCCGACCTTCTTTCGTTCCTGCTCGAGCAAGTGGAGCGTGCCCGCCGTCCAAAATCCCGCGAGGCACGCCGCGCCCACCGCGAGGCCCGCGACGCGCAGCGCGTAGCTCGGGTTCACCGCGAGGAGCACGTCGAACGCGACGTCGCGGTGCTCGATCTCCTCGCACGCGTGCCACAAGAGGAGCGCGCGCAGGCGCGGATCGGCGACGTCGAGGAAGCGCATCTCGAGCGCGTTCTCCGCGAGGATCGCGGTGAAGTGCTCGCACGCCGCGGTCGCCGCGAGGCGCAGCGCGGGCGGCGAGATTTTCTCGATGCCCGCGTACGCGACGCGCTCGTACCAATCGAGGAACGCGTCGACGTGAAAGCCGTGCTCCTCGAGGACTTCGTTGAAGGCGTCGTGCTCCTTCGCGTGACGACCTTCTTGTCCGAAGAATCCTTTCACGCGCGCGCGGAGGGTCTCGTCGTCGAGGCCGTCGAGGTAGTGGCGCACGGAGCGGACGAAGAACCGCTCGCCCGCGGGGAACAAGAGATTCACGCCGTTCGCGATGTGCGTCGCGACGAGGTTGTCGCCGAACCAGTGACGCGGCACGCCGCGCACGTCGACGTTCGGGCTTCGCACGCGCGGGATCACCTGCTGGTGCTGCTCCATGCGAGAAATCATGAGGCGCTATTGAATCAAAGTCAATAAGCGGGTCGTGTAGGATGGTCGCGTGGCGCGCAAGCGGATGGAGGTCGACGCGCGGCGCGCGCAGCTCGTTGCGATCGGGCTGCGCGCGTTTTCGCACCGCGCGTACGACGACGTGTCGATGGAGGATCTCGCGCGCGCAGCGAAGATCTCGAAGGGGCTCGTCTACCACTACTTCCCGACGAAGCGGCGGTTCTACGTCGCCGCGCTCCGCGAGGCCGCGCGCCAGCTCCTCGCGCGCACCGAGCCGAACGACGACGACCCGCCGAAGGAGCGATTGAAGAAAGGCCTCGAGAGCTACGTCGCGTTCGTCGACGAGCACGCGCGCGCGTACGCGACGCTGATGCGCGGCGGCGCGGATCGCGAGAGCCGCGCGGTCGTCGACAAAACGCGCGAGGCGCTCGTCGCGCGTTTGTACGCCGCGCCCGAGCTCCGCGGCGCGCTCACGCCGCGCGTGAGGCTCGCGATCCGCGGGTTCGTCGGGTTCGTCGAAGCGACGGCGCTCGAGTGGGTCGAACGTCGCGAGATTTCGCGCGCCGAGCTCGTCGACATGTGGATCGCGACATTGTTCTTCTCGGCCGTCAACGCGTCGTCCTCGTCGTGACGTCCGTCAACGCCACGGGTGGAGCGCGATGAGGACGCCCGCCGCGACGAAGAACACGGCGAGCGCGATCGACACGATCCACGGCGCCGCCGAGCGCGGCTTCGACTTCGCGAGCGCGCGCGGCGCGCGCGGCATCGGTTGGAGCGGCGCCGTCGTCTCCGTGACGAGCGGGTGATACGACGAGCGCTGCGTCGGCGGTGGGAGCGGCGTCGTGCGCGGCGCGACGGTCTCCGGAATCGGCGCGTCCATCGTGAGCGTCTTCGAAGGCGGTGCAGTTTCGGGAACGTCTTCACGCACGGTCGCGGGGAGCGAGCTCATGTCCGCGGTCGGTGGGAGCGACGATTGCGGCACGTCGAGCGCCGTGGGCTTCGCGAAGCGCTTGAGCGCGTTCGCCATCTCCGCGGCCGTCGCGAAACGATCCGCGGGCCTCTTCGCGAGCGCGCGATCGATCGCGCGCGCGATCTCCGCGTCGACGTCGGGTCGCAGCGTCGCGACGGACGGCGGCGTCTTCGTCATGATCGCCTGCACGAGCGCGGAGGTCGACGTGCCTTCGAACGGCTTCTTTCCCGCGAGCGCGACGTACATCACCGCAGCGAGCGAGTAGAGATCCGCGCGGCCGTCGATCGGATCGCTCGTCGCTTGCTCCGGCGCCATGTACGCGAGCGTTCCGACGACGAGCCCGGAGCGCGTGAGCTTCGGCGCGCTGTCACTCTCGCTGAGAATCTTCGCGACGCCGAAATCGAGCACCTTCACGATGTCCGCCTGCACGCTCGTTCGCTCGAGGAAGATGTTGTCGGGTTTGATGTCGCGATGAACGACGTTCGCGCGGTGCGCCGCCTCGAGCGCGCTCAGCACTTGCACCGCGATGAAGCACACGCGCTCTTGTGGGAGCCGCGGCGTCCGCTTGAGCACGTCGCGCAAGTTCTCGCCGTGCAGGAGCTCCATCACGAGAAACGGCGGTTCGTCTTCGTTCGTTTGGAAATCGTTGATCTGAACGACGTTCGGATGTCCGAGCATCGCGACGACCCGCGCTTCGCGTTGAAAGCGCCCGAGGAGCTCGGCGTCGTGCGCGAGGTGGGCGTGCATCACCTTCAGCGCGACTTTGCGATCGAGACCTTCTTGAATCGCCGCGTACACGGTGCCCATCCCGCCCTCGCCGAGCGCTTCGCCCACGCGATAGCGCTTGTGCTTTTCGCCGAGGAGCGTCCCGGAGAGATCCATCACTCGATCCAAGCCGTCGCGGGCCCCGCGATGCGCAGCACGATCGAATCGCCGTTCAAGAAGTACGCGCTTCCGGTCGCCGCGCGCACGTCCGCTTCGCTCGTCATCTGCGCGACTTCGTCTTGTCCGATCACGACGTGCGTGAGCGGGGAAGTTTTTCCGGTGCGAGATCGGAGATCGAGCGTGAAGACCACGGCGGTGCCGATCGAGCCCGGCGTGAAGCTCACGCCGACGCCCTGCGACGTGTCTTGGACTCCGATTTGCGACGCGTCGTCGTAGGTCGCGCTCGCCGCGCCGCTCGGAAAACCGCGCGCTTCGTACGTCGGCCTTTGCGACGCGCTCACGACGTTCGTCACCGAAGATTCGACGAGCGTGTCGACGTCGGACGCGAGCATGGGAACGAGCGCGCCGACGCGCGCGTAGAACGTGGGCGCGCCGAGCGGCGCGTCGATCGTCGCTTCGCTCGGTCCGCTCGTCACGTCACCCGTCGCGAAATTCGCCCAATTTCCCGGTGGAAAATGCACGAGGTGATTCGTCGCGCCTTGCTCGACGACGGGCGCAAAGAAAATGTCTCCGCCGAGCATGTACTCGGTGTCCGCGAAATCGAACGACGCGGTGTCCGTCGGAAACGCGAGCGGGATCGGCCGAATCGTCGGCAGTCCCTTGGTCTCCGCGTCGCGGACGAGCGACGACAAATACGGCTCGAGCTCGGTGTGGAGCGTCGCGAGGTTCGTGTAGAGCGTCACCGTTTCGTCGTCGTACGCCCACGGCGCGTGAGTATCCCCTCCGCCGCCGAGCTGCATCACGACCGAGAGCGCGGTGTGCTCGGCCCATCGCAAGAGCGCTTCCTTCGTCGGCGCGCCGTGGCGAAATCCGCCCGTGTCCGATCCGAAGCTCGGAAAGCCGCTCACCGCGAGCGTCTCCGCGGCGATCACCGCCGCGGGCAAACCGCCGACGAGGAGCGTCCCGTTCGAGTCGCTCGGATCGCCGCGCTTCGAAAAATCCGGATCGAGATCGCCGGGCCAAATCACGTCGCAGTTTTGCGCGCCGCCGTAGCTCGCCGCGCGCACGAGGAGCATCCCGTCGGGCCGCTGCGCGTCGAGCGCTTGATGATACGCGGCGTGATAATCGTTCGGGTACGTCCGCGCGGTGCGATCCGTCTCGCCGTCCGCGAACGCGATCCCGATGCGCGCGTTGAAGATCTCGGGGATGATGTCCTCGCCGTAATCGAGCTTGAAGCCCGCCGCGCCGAGCGTGACCTCGCGCGACGCGAGGTTCGCCCAAAAATCTTTTCCGGCGCTCGTCGTGAAGTCGATCATCCCGAACTGCTTCGAGGTGTCCGAGCCGGGCGCGGCGAAGATCGATCCGTCGACCGCGAGTCGCACGAGCGCGCCCGGGATGGACGCGGCTTGCGTGTAGAGCGCCTGCGCTTCGTCGGGAGGACCCGTGCCCGGTTTTTCCAAATACGGCTCGGACCAGAACATCATCCGGTATCCGAGCGCGGTCATCTCGCCGACGAGCCCTTGTGGATCCGCGAAGCGCGTCGTGTCGACGGTGAACGAGTCGTAGGACGTCTGCCACGGGTTATCGATCCAGATCGTCGTCGTCGGGATGTGAAGGTTGCGGAACATCGCCGCGTCCGACAGCACTTCGTCGTCGCTGTCGAACTCGTTGCGCCAGTACATCGGACCGAGCGCCCAACGCGGGAGGACCCGCGGGAGCCCGACGTATTGGTTGTATTGTGCAATGACTTGCAGCGGGTCGCGCGCGAAGAAAAACCACACGCTCGCCGCTTTGCCTTCGAAGGTCGCGGTGACGACGTTCGGATCCGCCTGTGCGACGTCGAACGCGCCGGCCTCGCGGCTCTCGAAGAAGACGCCATAGCCGTTCGACGACACGAGAAACGGAACCGGCACGTGCGCGTCGTTCGTCGCGGACTCGTATTGCGCGTCGATGAGCAGATCCATCGGGACGACCTCGCCGCGCGCGCTGACGTGCGTGAACTGCTCGCCGAGCCCGGTGTAAAAACCATCGTCGGCCGCGAGCGAGACGCGCACGAGCGCGGTCGGCGATCCGTCGTCGGGCGTCGTCACGTGGAGCACGCCGGGCGACGGGCTCGCGATCGTGATCGCGCGCGGATCGATCGCGTCGAACGTGTACGCGGTGGTCTTTCCGGGATCGTGCCACGCGTCGGGCGAGTCGGCGTCGAGCGCGCGCGTCATGAGCGGAAGTCCGCTCGGCGACGCGAGCAGCGGCGCGCCGTCGCGCGTCACGGTGAGCGCGCCGTCGTAGAACGTCGCGGAGGTGGAGTCGCCGAGATCGAACGTCTGCGGCGGCGCTGGGAGTTGGTTCGACTCGCAGAACGCGCAAAGCGAAAGGAGCAAGGGCGCGAAAATGCCGCCGCGCATGGCGCGATCCTACTCCAAAACTTGGCCCGCTTTCGTCGCATGCGATAGCGGAACGAGGAGAGGAGGTTCTCATGCGCCTCGCGATGCTGGCAGTGGTTTCGGGGTTGTGCGTCTCGGCGAACGTCAATGCGATGGAGAACAAGCATCTCTCGCTCGGCGAGGTCGCCGTGGTCGCGAAGGGCGCGACGAACATGCAGGGCGCGCTGAAGAACGCGCTGCAGGCGGAGATTCGCGATCTCGATCTGCGCGGCGCGCACAAGGACGCGATCCTCTCGGTGTCGCTCGTCACGCTCGACGCGGATCGCGCGCAAGCGACGTGCGTGATCTCGGCGACGCTGCGATCACGCGATGGCGCGCTCTTCGCCGTGCTCGAGGGGCGCGCGCGCGCACAAGGCGGAAGCGATCACGTCTCCGAGAGCGCGATGCGCGGCGCGGTCCACGGCGCGCTCTCGCGCGTCCCCGAAGCGCTGCGCTGAGCTGGATTCGTCGCGCGAGCGGGCTTGCTCGCGCGATGCGACTAATGCACGTCGCTCATCGTGCGCGTGCCGATCTCGAGGTACTTCACGGCGGACGCGTCCGGATTGAAGTACTCGTCGTAGACGCCCGACACGTACGAAAATTTCGTCTTCACGCCTGCGTCGAATCCGACGAACACGGCGCCCGCCATGTAGAAGGGGCTGAGGCTCACGATCTGCGCGTCGTCCGCGCCGCCGTCGTAGAACGTGTCGCCGAGCCCGAAGGTTTGATCCGGTTGCTTCGGCGTGCCGGTGACGTTCGCGACCTCGACGAGCAGCGGTCCGTACGTTTGCTCGTAAGCGGCGATCGATCCGAGATCGTCGAGCGTGACGCCCGCGATCGGCGTCGGCGTGCCGCTTCCGATTTTCAGCGCGCATCCCGGCTCGATGGTGTCGACGTGCAAGATGAGCTCGCTCTCGCCGCCTTCGTCCTCGCGGTACGCCCACGCCATGGCGTTCACTTGGTCTCCGACTTGGAGCGACGTGAAGTACTTCGACGTGAGCGTCGTGATCCACGCGCGGATCGCGTGCTGCGCGCCCGCTTGCAGCGACGGATACGTGAGATCCTGTTGGAAGACGATCTCGCACGCCGTCCCCGCGACGCACGCGCCGGACGAAATCGCCGTCACGTAGATCCCGTTCATCCACACTTGCACGGGCGTCGTCGGGTTCTCGCTCCACAAATCCGTGATCGCTTTCGTCGGCACGTTCGTCGGCTGCGACGTGCAGTCGGGCCAAGGAAATCCGGGCGCGTCGGTCGGAGGAGCATCGAGCGACGCTTCTTGTTGCGCCGCGTCGACGGGCGTCGTCGTCACGTCTTGCGTTTGGATGACGTCGGGTTCTCCGCCGGAGTCCGTGCCGTCTCCGTCGCCGTTGTTGCCGCATGCGTACGTCGCGAGCGGCGCGGACAGCACAAAAAGCGCAAGAATCCCCTTTTTCATCGCGCGCCCATCTAGCACGTGACAAAAGGTTTCGCCATGCAGCGCATCGCCATTCTCGGTTTCGTCACGCTCGTCGCCGCGTGCGGCGGCGAGGCCGCCCCCGCGAATCCACCGCCGGCGCCTTCTGCCGCACCGAGCGCGAGCACGCCGCCCGTCGCGAGCGCGAGCGCCGCGCCGAGCGCCCAAACCGCGCCCCCTCCGCCCGCGAAGGATCCAGCGTGCGCCGCGCTCGACGATGAGCGCAAGGATCAGAACGCGAAGCTTCGCACCATCACCGAGTCGAAGGATCCGCTCTCGCACGTTCAAGAAATGAACGACGACGTGCTCGGTGCGTTCGGCAAATGCATCAAGACGAAATCCGGCGGCGCGTGGGGCATCGGTCTCCGCGATTTGAAAGAGGAGATGCACGGCGTCACCGCGCAGCTCGTCGCGTACCACGTCGACGCGAAGGGCCAGAAGACTTCGCTCGTGTTGCAGGGCACCGCGCGCACGAAGGACCGCGCGTTCCAGAGCCACGAGCTCGATCGCGTCTCCTTCGACACGCAGAGCGATTTCGATTTCGACGGCGACGGCGAAGAGGAGTTCATCGTCATCGCGCACGACGAGACGAAAGACGGCCCGCGCGATCCGATGGCGTACATCGTCCAGTTCAGCGGCGGCGCGGCTCAAATTTATCCCCCGTCGAAGGACCTCCCGATTTTCCGCGTCGAGGACGTCGATCGCGACGGGCGCCCCGACTTCATTTCGTACGGTCCGTACCGCGCGCGCGTTCCGGCGCGATGCAACGGCGCGCCCGCGCAAGTCGTCGGCCCGCCGATGCTCGTGCACTCGCTGCCGAACGGAACGTTCTCGATGACCGACGCGCGCGCGATCGAGTTCGCGAAGCAGCACTGCGACAAACCCGGATTCACCGTCGCGCGCGACGACGAGAAGCGCGTCGACGACGATCAGACGTTCGTGAACATCGCGTGCGCGCGTTTGTGGGGCATGAGCGAGGCGCAAGCGGTCTCGGCGGTCGCGTCGAGCTGCACGGCGATCCGCGGCGAAGCGGGCTGCAAGGAGTCGTCGCTCACGAGCTGCGTGTACCCCGCGGAGATGACCGCGTGGGCGCGCGCGAAACCGCCGCTCTCGCTGAAGTGAGCGCGATGTCCAACATCGCGACGCACTACGACGCGCACCTCGCGGAGCACTACTCGTGGCTCTTCGGCGGACTGCCGGAGCGCGCGAAGGAGAACCGCGCGCTGTTCGAGCAGCTCTTCTCGTCGACCGCGCAAAGCTGCGCGGCCGAAGAACACGCGCGAAGCGCGCTCGACGTCGGCGCGGGATCCGGATTTCAGTCGATCCCGCTCGCGCAGATGGGATTTCGCGTCACCGCCGTCGACCTGAGCGAGAAGCTCCTCGACGAGCTGCGACGACACACTGGGGATCTGCCGATCGAGACGATCAAGGCGGACATCCTCGCGTGCATCGTCGAGATGAAGACGCAGTCGTTCGACGTGTGCGTGTGCATGGGCGACACCATCACGCACCTTCAGTCATTCGGCGACGTGCAACGACTCTTGCGCGAGGTGCATCGCGTGCTCGCGCCCGGCGGACGCTTCGTCGTCGCGCTGCGCGATTTCACCGAGGAGCTCCGCAACGACGCGCGCTTCATTCCTGTGCGCGCGGACGAGCGGACGATCTTCACGTGCTTTCTCGAATATGAAGGCGACCACGTGCGCGTCTACGACGTGATTCACCAAAAGCACGACGCGACGTGGGAGATGCGCGTGTCGAGCTACAAGAAGCTCCGCATCGCGCCCGACTGGCTCGAGAAGCGCGCGACGGACGCGGGGTTCGAGGTGCGCTCGAGCGCCGTCGTGCACGGGATGGTCACGCTGGATCTCGCGAAGCGCTGATCGGATCTCGATCGGCGCGTGTTTCATTTTCGCGCGCACGTCGCGAGCGCACGGCAGATCCCCGCGGTTTCGCGCGCGGTCCGCGCGGCACGCGCGCTGCAAAGACGGTCCTCCATGACCGACACACGCGAGCGCGACATCCTCGTCGCGTCCAACGAATACGCCTACGTCCAAGATCTCACGAAGGGCGACATCGTCCTTTACGTGGGGCCCACCAAGATCAGTTTGTCCAACACCGAGCGGCTCGTCGATTACCAGCAAGGCCGCTTCGTCCCCGTGCGCGCGGACGAAGGGACCGCCGTCGCGACGTTCACGACGGCGACGTCGTCGCAGTACATCGTGCTCGAAAATCCGGCGAAGGATCCGAACGTCAAGCCGACGAAGGGAAACAACAGCGCGGTCGAGCTCCGCGTCGGACGCAAAGTCGTCGTGCCGGGTCCCGCGTCGTTTCCATTGTGGCCAGGTCAACGCGCGCGCATCGTCGACGGTCACGCGCTTCGCGAAGACGAGTACCTCGTCGTGCGCGTCTACGACGACGGCGACGAGTCTCGCGCGATCGGCCCGATCGGCACGGAGACGATCGTGCGCGGCGAGGACACGAGCTTCTACGTTCCGGTCACCGGGCTCGAGGTCGTGGCGTCGCCGAGCGGCTACGTGCACACGGCGCGACGCTTGCGAAAAGGATCGGGCTTGCACCTTCGCGTCGTCAAATCGTTCACGCAGACCGAAGGCGGCGCGATCCCCGCGGGCGAGTACGAAGCGGGACAAGACATTTTCATCGCGGAGGGCGAAGGGTTTTTCTTTCCGACGCCGAACGTGGAGGTCGTCGCGGAGATCGGCGCGATCCCGCTCGGCGAGAGGCAAGGCGTCTACGCGCGCGACATCGCGACGGGGCGCATCCAAACGATCGTCGGCCCCGTGAACTACCTGCCCGATCCGACGCGCGTGCAGATCGTGTCGCGCGAGCTCGACGAAGATCGCGCGGATCTCTACGGCATCCGCGAAGCCGACGGACACGCGCTCGCGGTGTACGTGCCGTCGAGCTTCGCGGTGCTCGTCACGGCGCGAAGCTCACGCGAGGTCGTGCGCGGTCCGCAGACGCGCGTGCTCGCGTTCGACGAAGATCTCGAAGTGCTCGAGCTCTCGACGGGAAAGCCGAAGACGCAAGAGCGCACGCTCCGCACGTGCTTTCTGCAAGTCGACGGGAACAAAGTCTCGGACGTCCTGCGCCTGAAGACGGGCGATCACAACGAAGTCGAAGTGAGCGTGTCGTACCGCGTGTCGTTCGTCGGCGTCGACGAGACGAGCTGGTTCAACGTGAAGGACTACGTCGCGCTCCTCTGCGATCACGCGGGCTCGCTCCTTCGCGCCGCGGCGCGCGCGTGCTCGATCGAGACGTTCTACCAAAACGGCACCGAGGTCCTGCGCACCGCGATCCTCGGCGAGAAGCACGAAGGCGAGCCGCGCCCCGGTCGCCACTTCGAAGAAAACGGAATGTGGATTTACGATCTCGAAGTGCTCGACATGCGCATCCTCGATCCCGAGGTGCAAGTGCTGCTCGCGGGCGCGCAGAAGAACGCCATCGTCGCCGAGGTCACGCGCAGACAAGAGCTCCTTCGGCTCGACACCGAGAAGCTCAAGGAGCAAGTGCGCCGAACGATCTGCGAGGAACAATCGACGACGATGAAGACGGAGCGTGAGCGCGTCGAGAAGAAGCGCGAGGTGGATCTCGCGACGGCGGAGGCGGCGGCGGCGGTGAGCGGCGTCGCGGACGCGGCGCGCTTGCTCTCGAAGGAGCGCGAGAACGAGCTCGAGCGCAAGATGCTCGACGCGCGCGTCGCGGCGTTTCGCGATCAAATGTCCGCGCTCGCGCCCGAGCTCGTCGCGACGCTCAAGACGCTCGGACACCAACAGCTCGCGATCGAGCTCTCGAAGAACGCGTCGCCGCTCGCGATCCTCGGCGGCGAGAGCGTGACGGACGTCGTCACGCGTTTGCTCGGCGCGCTCCCGCTCGGCGCGGACTCGAACGTCAAGAACGTGGTGAAGAGTGTAAAGTGAGCGCGTGCATCAGAAGGTTCTCTGGGCAGCCCTCGCGATCGGTGTGTTGATCGGCGCGTGCGGAAGGAGCGACAACCCGAGCACGACGGACGCGGCGGCGACGACGAATGCGACGACCGCCGCGCCCGCGTTCGAGCCGCCGAAGGCGCATTGGGACGAGCCGGCGCGCGCCGCGGCGATCGCCGCCGGGCGCGACGTGCTGATCAAGAACGAGTGCCGCCGCTGTCACGACATCGACGATCTCCCCGCGCCCGTTCGTCCGAACTACTGCACGAGCTGCCACGAGTTCTTGAACGGGCTCAAGCCCGGCGAAAAACAATTCGAGGAGCTCAAGTCGCGCTACGGCGCGGACATCCTCGCGCGCTACCAGAAGAACATCGTGCACTTGATCAAAGTGCCGAACCTCACGAACCTCGCGAAGCGCGTGCGTCCCGATTACATCGCGACGTTCCTCGCGCAGCCGTACGATCAGCGCCCGACGCTCGAAGAGAGCATGATCCGGCATCATTTGAGCGACGACGAGATCAAGTCCGTCGTGCGCTATTTCGCGGCCGTCGCGTACGCGCCCGATCCGTACGCGGCGGACTTCAAGGCGCCCGAGCTCGGCGCGCGCCCCGCGCAGTCGCGCATCGATCAAGGAAAGAAGCTCTTCATGAGCAAGGCGTGCCCGACGTGCCACACGTTCGGCAACGTCGACACGGGCGTCACGCGCGAAGCGCTCGAGGCGGCGCGCGGCACGAACGGCCTCGCGCCCAACTTGCGCTTCGCGAAGGATCGGACGCGTGCCGATGTCATCGTCGATTGGATTTTGAACGCGCAAAAAATCAAACCGGACACGACCATGCCGCCGAGCGCGCTCACGCGAGGCGAAGCGGAAGCGATCCGCGACTACCTCTTCTTCGGCGATCCCGAGCTCCACCCTCCGCCCGAGCCGATCGCGATCGCGCCGCCGAAAATTCTGGATCGCGAAGTGAAGTGGGAGGAGATGAAGGCGCGCACGATCGGGAAGGTGTGCGTCCACTGCCACATGAACGATTACGAGAAGGACACCGGACCCGGAAACAAAGGCGGCTTCGGTTACCACGGCATCGGGCTTCGCATGCGGACGTACGAGGCGCTGGTCGACGGCGCGGTGGGCGCGGACGGAAAGCGTTACTCGGTGCTCGTCACGCAACCCGGCGAGGCGATGCCGCCCATTTTGCTCGCGATGATGCAGCGGCGCGTCGAAGAGCAACGCGATCACGTGCCGGCGTTCGAAGATTACGAGCGCCCGAATTATCCGAGCGTTCCGAAACACGCCTTGGGCATGCCGATGGGACTCCCGTCGATGACGGACGAAGAGCTCTCGATTTTGGCGACGTGGATCGCGCAGGGATGCAAAGGCCCGACGGCCGTGTGGGGAAAACCCGGCGTGAACGACGGGCTCTTCGTGCCGGATGGTCCGCTCAAGAAAAATTCGGGGTGCGAACAGCGCGCGCCGGAGCATCCGCGCCCGAAGTGGGCCTTCGATCAGCAGTAGCCGTCACTCGAGGTAACCGGCGGCGCTCAAGAGCGCGACGACCACGCCGAGCAAGCTCTCGCCGGCGATGATCCCGCTCGCGACCGGCGTCACGTAACGCTCGGCGTGCTCCACGCGACGCTTCGTCCAGAGGTACGCGATGAGCGCGCCGAGAAACATCGACACCGAGTTGAAGCACGGGATGACGAGCGCGAGGCCGAGGCCCGTCGCGCTCGGCATCCACTTTTTGTATTTCGGAAGCGCCATCTCGAGCAGCGGAAGCACGATGCCGATCGCGCCGCCGACGACGATGCCCCAGCGCGCCCACGGATGGAGCGACTCGACTCCGTTCGCGAGCAACTCGGCGACGCCCTTCCACACTTGCGCGCTCGGCGCGGGGAAACGATCCGTTCCGAGCGCGTCGGGCGTCGGGACGAGCGCGTAGAACGCGGGCACCGAGACGAGCGTTCCGATGAGCGTGCCGGAGAGCTGCGCCAAGAATTGCTGCCGCGGGTTCGCGCCGAGCACGTAGCCGCTCTTCAAGTCGTTGAGCAAATCCGCGGAGGCCCCCGCGGTTCCCGCGGTGACGCTCGCGGTCATGAGGTTCGTCGTGATGTTCGACGGCGCGAGCACGCCGTACGTGAGCTGAGTGATTTTTCCCATCGCGCCGACCGGCGTGATGTCCGTCTCGCCCGTCGCTCGGCATGCGACGATGGCGAGCATGAACGCCATGAGCACCGACACGACGCCGAGCCACGGACGAATCTGGAACGCGACGTACCCGATGATCACGAGCCCGATCGTCGCGAGCGTCGTGCCCGCGACGAACCACGACGACGGCACCTCGATCTTGTCGAGCTCGGCGCGCGTCTTCTCGATCGGATCGTTCGACTTTGCGTCGTGGTGCTCGGCGCTCTTCTTGAGGAGCTTTCCGAAGCCCGAGAACGCGCGGATCACGGTGCGCCACTGGAGCGCGAACGTGAGCAAGCCCGAAGTCACCATGAGCGCGGCGCCTGGCCACAAGCTGAACGACACGATCGTGCGATACCCGAGCGTCGGAAGACCATCCGGACCGAGGTGCGTCTTGATGACGCCGTGATCGAGCGCGACGGGCGCGAGCACGCCGTAGTTGAGGAGCGCCGCGACGAGCATGCTGATCGTCGTGCGCAATCCCATGAGCATTCCCGCGCCGACCATGATCGCCGACCCCTCGAACGAGATCGTGTACGCGGTGAGCGGCATGCCGCGCAGCGTGACGAACGGAATCGGAATGAGCGACGGGATCTTCGAGAGCTTCGTGAAGACGCCGAGGATCGGGTGCGTGGGCGTTCCGTGCGCGTCGCGCAGCCACGCGATCACGGCGCCGATCCCCATCATCGCGAAGAGCGCGCGCGCTTTTTTGATCGCCTCGCTGCCCGATCCGTAGAGCGACTTGAGCGTCTCGGCCGCGGCGGTCCCGGACGGAAAGCGGAGCTTCTCGATGTTGATCATCTGGCGCTTCATCGGGATCGCCATGATCGTCCCGAGCACCGCCATGAAGAAGAGCCAGCCCATGAGCAGGCCCATCGGCAAGTGATGACCGCTCACGAGAAGGAGCGCGCTGATCGCGGAGCACAAGATGATGGTCGTCGTGTTCGCGGCGCTCGACGCGGTGGACTGCATCGCGTTGTTCTCGAGCATCGTGAGGTTGTTGCCGAAGAGCTTCGGCGCGACGCGCGAGAGCGTCGAGTAGACGGCGAACGACAAGATGCACGCCGTGATCGCGACGCCGAGCCCCCAACCCGTCTTGAGCCCGACGTACAAATTCGACAAGCACATCACCGCACCGATGAGGCTTCCGACGATGAACGAGCGGAGCGTGAATTGACGCACGTGACCTTGGTAGACGTTGCGGAACCAGTCGACCTCGGGATCGCCCGTTTCACCCGTCTCCGTCGGTGCGCGATACGGCTCGTCGTCTTGGGGTCCGGGTTGGTGCTCGCGCTCGGCGCTCATGGCCCAGCCTCGTACCATGAATCGACCGATCAGCGGTTGCCGACGCACCGAAACGATTGACGCGCGCGGTCGAGAAAGATCGAAACGTCGGCCGTGGGCTTGTCGATTTTTCCGAGCGATCCGATCCCGGTCGTCTCGCCGTAGCCGCTCACGGAAATCTTTTCGACGCAAAGCGAAGTGGGCGTGACGTGGTAGCGCGCGAGGAGGCCCGCGTTCGAGCTCGCTTGGATCGTCGAGCTCTCGCCGGCGCCGGTGATCGAGATCGCGCCGCCCGGCCAACGACCGTCGATCACCCAACCGCCGTCCTCGGGTCCGCACACGTGGGCGGATTTGTTCGCGCCGTTCGCCGCGCCGAGCTTCTCCGGTTCTTGCAGCGTGCCCGTGTCCGGATCGATCGGGAGCGCGTAGAGCTGCGGCCACCACGTGTGCGCAGGGATCGCGGCGCCTTCGGTCACGGGGATCCCTTCGACGAGCACGCCGAGCATGCGTCCGTCCGCGCGGCGCGCGAGCCGCGGCGTCCAATTGCGGCTCGCTTCGCTGTTCGTCCGCGGGACGCGCGCCACTTCGCGCGCGACGCCGTTCTCCAAATCCCAAATCGTGGTCGAGAACGTCGAGGGCTCGTTCGTCGCGACGTACCAGTGACCCGACATGCGCACCGCGGACTCGATCTCGCCGAGCGGTTGCGAGTCGAGCCTGTGTGCGATCACCGGCGGACGCTCCGCTTCGATCTCGACGAGCACCGGCTCGCTTCCACCGGAGCCCCAACGGTGCACGACCAAGAGCGCGTGCGACGGCTCGTCGCCCGCGATCACCGCGAGCCCTTGAAGCGGGTGTTGGATGCCGCCGCCCATCGCGACGAAGTTCGTGCTCTCCGCGATGAACGTTGGCGTGGGCATCGTCTGCGTCGTGTGCAGCGAGCTCGAGCTCTCGAACGGCGACGTGAAGCGCACCATGAACTTGCCGCGCACGTCCCAATCGATCCCCTTCGGTCCCCACGCGTACAAACGCGCGAGGCGCGAGAGCGAGAAGCGACCTTGGCCGCTGCGATCGGTGCGCTCGTACGCGTCGTCGATCGGCCGGCTGAATCCGAGGTCGTCGGTGCCGAGCTTCGGCGGATCGATCGTGAAGAACGGCGACCAATCCTGCGTCGTCGGCGCGGCGCCGTAGCGGTAATAAGGATAGCGACCGTAATAACCGCCGTAGCCGTAGTAGTTGTATTGCGCGGGACCGGCGACGTCGTTGCTCGCAGCAGCGAGCTTCGGCGTCGCGAGCTCGCAACGCAGCGCGAGCGACTCGGGGTATTTCACCTCCACGCTGCGCACCGTCTCGTTCGTCACGTCGAGCGCGGATTTTTCTTCGACGCCCCACCCGACGCGAATCCATCCCGCGAGCACGCACCCGAGCGGACCGCATCCGTGCGATGTCGCGCCCGAGGAAGGACCCGCGCTCTCGAGCGGCTCGGGCAGCGCGATCGGCGTCCACGTCATCCCGCCGTCGATCGTTTCGTAACCTTGTCGCGACGCGGCCCATCCGAGGCCGTAGCGTCCGGAGACGAGCGCGGTGCCGAGCTCGGCGATGTACTTGCCGTGCTTCGCGTGTCCGTTCACGTTCACTTCGACGCCGACGTAGTGACCCGAGTGCTCGACCCACGCGGAGAGCACGCCCGGCGCGCGCTCTTCGACGCCGCGAAGCCACGTGCCCGAACGAAGCACGGCGGTCGTGATCGCGTCGTCGTCGGGCTCGGCGCGATCGTCGTCGTCGTCGTCATCGTCGTCGTCGTGTTTCTTCTTCGCGGACGCCGCTTTCTTTTTCGCGGGAGCGGTGACGTCGTCGAACGTGATCGGGATGGTCGTCGGTTTTTTTCCGTCGAAGATCGTGAGGCGCGCGGTGGCGAGATCCGCGACGGGCGGAGACAAAATCGCGGTGCGCCCGTCCGTGAGCGGGACGACGCGCTCGGTGCCGACGTCGCCGTTCACGACGAAGTCTTCCCACGTGCGATCTTTGTGCATCAAGCAGTAGTCCTGTTCGGTCTTCTTGATGTCGACGGGCTCGGCGTCGGGGTCGCACGCGCCTTCGACGACGAGCGTGCCGTTGCTCGGCGAGAACACCGCGCGCGGCGCGTCGAAGTGGCGCAGCGTGACGAGCTTTCCGCCGCGCGGATCGTACGCGTAGATCTCCGTCGCGCCGTGCGGCACGCCGCACACGAACCCGAACGCGACGGGCGACTTCGGCGCCGACAACGAGAGCGCATGACAGCGCGCCGGCTTGAGCGGAAAAGCGTCCGGCGCGCGATCGAGCACGACGCCGTCGTCGATGCGCACGCGCTGAAGCTCGCCGTCGCGCGCGACGAGCGCGGTTCCGCCTTCGAGCGGAAAGCCGTCGAGCACCGCGGCGACGACCGGGTTCTTGTTCGCGGCGTGCTCGAGATCGAGCGGCGCGGACTTCGGCTTCGTCTTGCCGCGCTCCTCTGGTTGCAAATGCGCGACCTGTCCGCCAGGACCGATCGCGTACGATTGCAGCGTGCCCTCGGCGTCCGTTCCGATGGCGACGATCGACGAGCCGACGAGCCGCAGCTCCGTCGGCTGCATCGGAAGGCTCAGCGACTGCCACTTCGCCCCCGCGTCGAACGTCGCGACGACGCCGCGCAGATCCGCGATCGCCGCCGCGCGCCAACCGTCGGCCGCGACGTAACGCGTGACCTCCGGGCTCGTCGGCCACGGCCCGAGATCCATCGGCGATCCCGTGCGCGCGTCGAACGCCGTGTACGCGTTGTTCGCGAGACGCACGTACACGCGATCGAGACCGACGAAGAGCCGCGTCGGCTGGAGCGGCGCGGCGTAGAGCAGTTGGAGCGGCGCGAGCCAACGTTCGGATCGATAAATCTTCGGACCGATCACGAACAAAAATCCGCCGCCGAGTCGGTCGGGGAGCTCGGTCGTCTCCGACGGAAGCGCGGGGAGCGGGTCGGACGCGCTCTCGACGCCGCCGCCCGCGAGGCGCACGACGCGCACGCCCGCGACGAGCGCGCGTTTTCCGCCGCCGGGCTCCGAGCCGAAGTTTTGCTCGTCGTCGAGCGGTCGGAGCGGCACGAGGCGCGCGGGTTTGAGCGTCGGATCCGCGGCGGGCGCGACGGGCAAGCGGAGGGCCGCGCGGTTCGCGTCCTCCGCGGGACGTCCGGCTCCGCAGGCCGACGAAAACACCGCACACGCGAGCGCGACGCGAGCACCCTTCACGCGCGCCAGCGTAGCCTTTCCATCTGCGATTGGACGCACCAATCCCTCGTTCGATTTGTACGTTCGAGCGCGACCGTTCATTTCACGGCGCGAGACGTTCGGTGCGCCAACCGTCGCCGTCGCGCACGTACACGAGTCGATCGTGCAGGCGGTGATCGCGACCTTGCCAGAACTCGAAGCGCGCCGGCGTCACGCGAAAACCACCCCAATACGGCGGCACGGGGACCTCGCGGCCTTCGTACTCTTGCGTGAGCTCCTTCACGCGACGCTCGAGCTCGCCTTCGGCGATCGGCGTGCTCTGCGCCGAAGCCCACGCGCCGATTTGCGCGCCGCGCGCGCGCGTTCGAAAATACGCTGCGGACTCTTCGCGCGAAACGCGCGCCGCCGTTCCCTCGACGCGAATTTGGCGGAGGAGGGTCGGCCAAAAGAAGAGGAGCGCGACGCGCGCGTTCTGCGCGAGCTCGTGCCCTTTGCGGCTGTCGTAGTTCGTGAAGAAGACGAACCCGCTCTCGCCCCACTCCTTCAAGAGCACCATCCGGAGGCTCGGCGCGCCGTCGACGGTCGAGGTCGCGAGCGCCATCGCGGTCGGCTCGGGCAGCGAACGTGCGGCAGCGTACCACTCGCCGAACGTCGCGAACGGCTCAAACGTCGTCATCGCGCCATGATTTAGCACGCTGCCTCGTTTCTGGCGGAATGCGCTGTCACCGTCGGGTTGCACGCCTTAAATTGGCGTCGTTCGCGCCGTAGTAGCTCAAGAAGGAGGATGCACTCTCGATGGGGCGCAACCCGAAGCCGACCGATGAACGCACGAATGTTCCCCAATCGGGTCTCGCGCCGGCTCCTGCGGAAGCCGTGGATGCGTCGCGGCTGCTCGATCACATCGATCTCGGTGTGTGCGTCGTGCAAGACGACGCGGTCCGCTACGCGAATCGAGCGCTGCTCGAGCTTCTCGGGTACGCGTCGCTCACGGAGCTCAGCGCGCGGCGCGTGAGCGCCATCACGGGCGCCGTCGACTTCAACGCGTGGATCACGGCGACGACGCCCGACCAAACGCACACGCAGCGTTGGCTGCGCTCCGACGGAACGGTCGCGAACGTCGACGTGTCGATGTCGCTGTGGAGCTTCGGAGACGCCGCGCGCGTCGTGCACGTGAGCGACGCGACGACCGCGGAGCGCGCCCGCCGCACCGATCGCCTCGCGCTCATCGCGTCGCTCAGCGCAGGCATCGCGCACCAGCTGAACAACCCGCTCGCGTACGTGCTCGCGAATCTGAATTTTCTCGCGGAGGAGATCCCGCCGTTCTTGCGTGAGAGCGCCGCGACGTTCGACACGCGACAACACGAGCTCCTCACCGACATGCTCGGCGCGATGTCCGACGCGCGCGAAGGCGCCGAGCGCATCGCGCGTGTGGTGCGCGCGCTCCGCGAGTGTGCGCGCGCCGACGACGAGCGCCGCGATTTGATCGACGTGCGCGTGCTCCTCGACGCAGCGTGCGCGACGGCGGAAGCCGAGCTCGGCAATCGCGGCCGCGTGACCAAGCACTACGAGTCCGTCGCGCTGGTCGAAGCGAGCGCGACGCGTTTGTCGCAGGCGTTCGCCGCGATCTTGCGCAACGCGGTGCAATCGATCCCCGAAGGATCGACGTCGCCGCTCGACATCACGGTGCGCACGTACCACGACCTCGCCGAAGGGAGCGTGGAGATCGAAATCAGCGACACGGGCTGCGGCATGGGGCCTGCCGTGCAGGCGCGCATCTTCGATCCGTTCTACTCGCGCAAACCGATCGGCGACGCCACCGGGCTCGGCCTCACGATGGCGCTCGCGATCGTGCACCACGCGAACGGATCGATCACGGTGCAGAGCGAAGAGAAGATCGGCTCCACGTTTCGCATTCGTCTCCCCGCGGTTCAAGCGCGCAGCGGGCCGCGCGAGCCCGCGCCGCCCGCCGTCGAGCCGCCGGCGAAGCAACGCGTGCTCATCGTGGACGACGAGCTCACCCTGCTTTCCTCGTTGCGCCGCGCGCTCGCAGGCGACGTCGACGTCGAGCTCGCGCGCTCGGCGGAGCAGGCGATCGAGGTTCTCTCGCGCGATGATCGCTTCGACGTGGTGCTTTGCGATATCATGATGCCCGAAGTGAGTGGCATCGAGCTCTTCGAGCGCGTCGCGCAAACGTACCCGCACGTTCGCGATCGTTTCGTCTTCATGACCGGAGGAACGCCCACGGCGACCACGCAAGAGTTCATCGAGCGCACCGGTCTTCCGTATCTCGAGAAGCCGTTCGACATGCGTCAATTGACGATGCTCCTCCGGCGGGTGAAGGCGTCGAAGACGCAGTGAGCGAAGACGCGCTCTCGCGATTTCTCGAGCTCGTCGCGCGGGAAATGGACGCGGTGGACGTGCGCGCGGAGACGCGCGGCACGACGAAGCCGACTCCCACCATCATGATCGCGCCACTCGGCGAGCGCACCGACGTCGTCGTGACGTACGCTGAGGTCCCCGCGGATTCCGACGCGAGACAGCGAAGGCTCGAGATGCTCTCCTCCGCGTTCGCGAGCGCGATCGAAGGCGCGCAGCGAAATCTTCCGCAGGACGCGCGCCCGAAGCGCTCGACGAGCCGCCGCTCGCTCCGACGCGAGCTCGAAGCGCTCGCCACGCGCGCGGACGCCGTGGACGCGGTGGTCATCGACGCGCACTCGCCGATCGTGTGGGGCGCGGTCGCGGGTCCCATCGCGACGACGCGCGCGAACGTCATCCCGCTCAACGCGGAGTCGCGCGCGCGCGTCGAGCGCATCCACGAGTCGCACCGCGATCTCATCGCCGCGCTCGAAGTGGACGTCGACGGCGAGGACGGCGATCGATCGTCGGCGACGCCTCCGCCGGGACAGCCCTCGCCGCTCACGACGCGCGCGGTCGCCGAAGTCCGCGCGCTCCCCGCGACGAACCAACTGCACCGGGGCGGGCACCTCGTCTACAACGTCCGCGAAGATTCGTACGGCGTCGTCGCGCGGAGCTTCGCCGCGATTTACGTCCTCATCTTGGTGTTCGACAAAGCCTTCGACATGCTGCGCGCCGAGCGCGCGTTGCGCGAGCACCTCCTCGTCATCGAGCGGCTCGTGCTCGCGCTTCCGCCGATGGATCCCGATCCCGCGCCGACCGCGGGCGTGATCGCGCTGCGCCGGCCGCGCCGACGGCGTTAGTTCAGCGATTAAACCAATTCGCGCACCGCGTTCGCGAGGGCGTCGATCTCTTCGATCGTGTTGTAGACGTGCGCGCTCGCGCGCACCGTGCCCTTCAAGTGCGCGCGAGCGTGGAGGACGTGCGTGCAGTGGTAGCCGCCGGACACGCAGATCCCCGCGTTGTCGGCGAGGATGCGCGCGACGTGCTCTTGTTCGACGCCCGGCGCGTCGACCACGAACGTCGCGAGCGCGAGTCGCGACGCGATCGGGAGCGACGCGCCCAAAATCTTCACGCCCTCGATCGCGCCGAGCGACGACATCATGCGCTCGGCGAGCGCGTGCTCGTGCGCGCGGATCGCGTCCCACCCGAGCGAGCGCAGGAATTTGATCGCCGCGCCGAACCCGATCGCCGCTTCGATCGCGGGCGTGCCCGCTTCGAAACGAAACGGCGCGTCGAGCGGGACGAAATCCTTCTCGTCTTCGTCGCGCGAATCCGGATTGAGCGCGACCATCCCACCGCCGACCTGGTAGAGCGCGAGCTTCGCGAGCCGCTCCTTCTTCGCGTACAAGATTCCGACGCCGCTCGGCCCGAACGCTTTGTGCGAGCTCGCCGCGAGGAAATCGATCCCGAGATCGCGCACGTCGATCGGCACGTGGCTGAGGGACTGCGCGGCGTCGAGCAAGACGAGCACGCCGCGCTCCTTCGCGAGCGCGACGAGCTCCTTCACCGGCGCGATCGCGCCCGTCACGTTCGACGCGTGCGCGAACGCGAGGAGCTTCGTCTTCGGCGTGAAGAGCCGCTCGATTTCTTCCCAGCGCGGCACGCCGCTCTCGTCGATCGGCGCGAGGACAGGCTTCGCGCGCACGCGCCACGGGAGGAAATTCGCGTGGTGCTCGCTCGCGGGAAAAATCACCTCGTCGTCGCGCGTGAGCTCGAGCCCGCTCGCGACCAAGTTGATCGCCTCGGTCGCTCCGCGCACGAACACGACTTCGCTCGGCGACGCGCCGATCAAGCTCGCGACCTCGAGACGCGCGGCTTCGTAGTGTTGCGTCGCGATTTCTCCGAGCGGGTGCACTCCGCGGTGAACGTTCGCGGTCGACGTCTCGTACACGTCGCGCACGGCGTCGATCACGACGCGCGGCTTCGGCGTGGTGGACGCGGCGTCCAAAAAAATCAGGGGATGGTCGCCGATCGATCGCGCGAGGAGCGGGAACTCTCCGCGAACGCGCGCCGCGAGATCCATCACGCGATCTCGAACGCGCTCGCGAGATCGATCGCGAACTCGCGCTTGCACACGCGAAACTTCCCGCTCGGCTCCGCGGCGACCGCCGTCACGCGCCGAACGTTCGTATCGAGATCTCCGAAGAGCGGCGCGAGCGCGCGCTTCACGTCGTCTTCGATCGCCGGCGCGCGCGTCACGACGTCGACGTCGACCGCGTGCGGCGCGGACTGGCGCACTTGAAACGTCTCGATCGCGTCGAGCGCGTCGAGCGCGCGATCGATCGCGCCGGTCGTGACGATCGCGCCGTCGGGACGAACGATTGCATCCTGCAACCTTCCTTCGATCGATCGCAGCGGCGCGACCGGCGTGAATTTTCGCGGCCCTCGAAAGTCCACCGAGACCAAATCGCCGACGACGAAGCGCAAGAGGGGCTGCGCGATCCGATCGAGCGTCGTCACGACGACGAGCGCGACGTCCTTCGTGCCCGGCGTCTCGACGCGCGCGCGGAGAAGCTCGACGTGCGTCGTGATGGGCGAGTGATGCAAGCGCCCGTCGTCGCCCTCCATGAACAGCACGCCGACCTCGCTCGCGCCGTACAGCTGAAAAATCGGACCATCGTACGCGCGCCGAATCGATCGCAAGTGCGCGCGCGTGGTCGACGCGTACGTGAGCTGAACGAACCCGCTCACCGCGACGCGCCGTCCGATTTTCTCCGCGTGGAGCGCGAGCGCCGCGAGGTACGCGGGATCCGCTTCGAGCCCGACGGTGTGATGGCGCTCGATTTCGTCGAGCATGCGCGTCATGTCGTCGTCGCGCCAGAACGTCGGGTCCGCGCGCATGTTGAGGAACAAGTGGTTGTCCTCGACGCGCTCGTCGTACGTGAGATCGCCGATGTGGCACTGGCCGCCGCCGCACACGGGCGTCGTCAAAATCGATTCTTGGTACGGACCGAGCCCGCCGGATATCGCGCGATTCACGAGCGGGTTCGTCCGCATCGCGCGCTCTTCTTGATGGAGCCACCAGCCGCGGTCCCACAAGACGTTCAGACGATCTTCCGTCGACCCGCTCGTCTCGACGATCTCGAGCGCGCCGGACTCCAAATCGGCGCGCACGTCACGCCCCGCGGGCACCCACTGCTTCGGGAGCGCACGGCGCACGTCTTTCTTGAACAGGAGGGGGAGCGCGGCGAGCATTTCGTCGAGCGACGCCGCGCGCGCGATCGCGTCGCGGTGCTTCGCGTAGAACGGCACGTCGCGCACCGCACGCGCGATGGACGCCATCGCGTGCCGCTCGTGCGTGGATGAGGTCGCGATCGCCAACTCCGCGTTTTCCATGGCGCTCGCGGAAACCTACCACACCCTTTCTTGACCGCCCGGCCGGCGTCCGTGTAGGTAGTGCGCAAAAGCATGCGCGGGTTGTCTCTCCAACAGGCAAAACAGGACGGTCTTCTTCGTGGGCGCTGGGTGGCGCTCGACGAGTGCCGTTACGACACGAAGACGTCGCAGGTCATCGAAGGCTCGATCGTGGACTCCGACGAAGACCTCGTCGAGCTCTGCACACGCATGCGCCGCGCCGATCTCCAACACTGCGCGATCTTGTTCTGCAGCGAAGACGACGAGACTCCGCGCTTCACGGCGCGCGTCGCGCGCGTCGCGCACTGAATCACTTCTTCACGACGGGCTTCAGGATGGTCTTGCCGTCTTTGACGGCGACCTCGAAGTCCACCGTCTTGCCGTGTTTCTCGCGCAACTTGGCGCTCGATTCGCGGAGGCTCTTCGCCATCGCGTCGTAGGTGATCGCCGCCGTGGACTCGTTCTGGTTGCGCCGCGCTTGGACGTATTGCGAGTAGATTTGGCGAAGTCGATCGTCGGGCAGATCGACGGGTGACGGCTTCGCCGCGGCCGGCGCGGCGGGCTTCGGCGCCGGGCGCGGAGGTGCAGGAGCGTGGTTCGGCGCGGCGACCGGTGCGGGCGCGGCTGCGGGAGGTGCGGGCGCTTTTTCGACTTTGCGCCAAGCGGGTCGCTGAGGTTTGGCGGCGGCGGCGGGCGCAGCGGGCGCGGCGGGAGGCGACGGTGGCCGGGCGGCGGGCGCCGCGGGGCGCGGAAGAGGCGGCGGTGGTTTCTTCACGAGCGGCGGAGGCCCCGGCTTCGCCGCGACGGGCGCAGCGGGCGCAGCGGGCACTTTCGCCGACGGCGGCGCGTTCAAGATCGCGTCGAGATCCCCGATGTCGTCGAGCGAGAGCGTGTGGACGATCTGCGCGGGCTTCGTCGGCGCTTCGTGCTGCGGCATCGCGTCGGGCGCGGGGGGCGGCGGCAAGCTCGAGAGCAGCACGTCGACCGACTCCTCTTCGCGCGCGCGCTGCCTTCGCTCCGCGCGCAGCCGATCGCGTTTGTACGTCCCCTCCTCGATTTGTCGGCAGATGCGCTGCCAATGCGATTGGTACGTGTTGTACCGCTGGATGATCATCTGGAATCGAAACCGCACCGCGGTGTTTCGAATCTGCTCTTTGCGAAGCACTTGGATGCGGCGCTCGACGTCCTTGTGCGGCACCGCCGGGATCGTCTTCTCGATGCCCATGAAGTACTGCTCGTAGAGCGCGCGCAGACGATCGACACGCGTCTCGAGCTCGCTAACGAGCATCTCGATCTCGGCCGACTCCACGATAGGGAGACTATCGCATCAGGGGAGCGGAACGACCTTCACGTTGTCGAAGCAAACCTTCACATCCCAGTCGTTGAAGCCGAAGTGATCGTGGCCCATGCCGACGAGCGGATTCGGGTCGTCGTAGCTCAGATACTCTTGTCCGTTCACGAACCAGTGCACGACCTTGCCGTCGGTGCGCTCGATCTTGAAGTGGTAAATCTGGCCGGCGACGACGGGCTTCTCCTTGGGATCGTCCGAGTCCGGGTCGACGACGATCTGCTTGCGGTCGTTGCCATGCTCGTTGATGCGCGCGAGCACGTGGTACTTGTTCTTCCAGCCGCCGAGGATGGTGAGGTAGCTCGTCGCGTTCGTGTAGCTCATCGCCGTCGCGTGCGATTGACCGTCGCCCCAAATCTCGGCCTTGAGATCGCCTTCGTTCGTGTCCGCGATCGCGTCGAACTCGATGCGCGCGTTGACGGGGAGCACCTTCGTGAGCCACACGCCGTGATTTTGCGCGTGGTGCCCGCAGAGCCGGCCGTTCTCGATGTGCCACACGTTCGTCTGCGCTTGGTGCCAGTTCGGACCCAAATCTTCGGCAGGTCCCTGCGGAATTTCGCGCGTGCTCGTCGGCGCGAGCGAGAGCGTGGGGACGGTGGAGACGGACGGGGCGCCGGAGCCGGACGGCGCGAGCGCGATGCTCGGCGCGGCTGAAGCGGAGGCGACGAGCGTCGGCTGCCGATCGAAGTTGTCCTCGAACGGAGCCGTCATGATGTTCATCGACGGACGGAACGTCGGCGCGGCGTTCGTGGTCGAGGTCGTGCCCGCGTCTTCGTGGACGCTGTTGCCCGGCGGAACGCACGCCAACGCGCCCAAAGCCACAATCGCAATCGCTTTCACGAAGCCCGGTTTAGCACGGGTCGGTGGCTCCGCGGCTCCTGCGCTTCGTCGCGCGCGAGCGCCACGGACGGTCGACAGGCGCAGGCCTTGCGAGTAAATCCGTCTTCGCCGCGCATGCACCCCATTTTGTTTCGCATCCCGCTCCCGAATCGGCCGCTGAAATTGTGGTGGGCGCTCGTCGCGCTCGCGGTCCTCGGCGCGCTCTACGGCGGTTGGTCGCTGCACAAACGAATCCGCGACGAGATCTTCACCGGCTTCGGCGTCGCGCTCTTCGCGCTCGCGGGCGCGTACGTGTGGCGCACGACCGAGTACCACCTCGAGGCGCTCCCGATTTATTCGTACGGCGTCCTCCTCGGATCGTCGCTCATCGTCGGATGGTTTCTCACGCTCGGGCTCGCACAGCGCGACGGGCTCCCGCGCGAGACGATGGCGAACTGCTACGTGATCACGGCGATCGCCGCGCTCGTCGGATCGCGCATTCTCTACATCGCCACGAACCCTACGCAGTTCGACACCGCGGCCGATTGGCTCGCGCTCCGCCGCGGCGGGCTCGTCGCGTACGGCGGATTTCTCGGAGGGTTTCTCGGGAGCTGGATTTATCTCTCGCGGCAACATCTGAAGCTGCTCCCGTGGGCGGACGTCGCGGTGCCGAGCCTCGCGTCGGGTCTGCTCATCACGCGCATCGGTTGTTATCTCTACGGCTGCGACTTCGGCACGCGCCTGACGACGACGTCGCCCGGCTGGCTCCAAAAGCTCGGCAGCTTCCCGCACCTCCCCGACGGCACGCTCGGCTACGACGACAAGGGCCAAGCGCTCGTCGGAAGCATTCCGTACGCGCACCACTTGAAGGCGTGCCAAGAGAACTGGCCGGGCTACACGATCGAGCAGTGCATGAAGCTGAAGGATCACTCCTTCCCCGTGCACCCGACGCAAATCTACGAGGCGCTCGTCGGCCTCGGGCTTTTGATTTTTCTTTTGTGGCATCGCAAGCACCAGAAGTTTCGCGGCCAGATCTTCTTCACGTTCGTCTTCCTCTACGGATTTCTGCGCTTCCTGCTCGAGCTCGTTCGCGACGACGACGAGCGCGGCGTGATTCCGCCGAACATGGATCGCTACCTGCTCATTTCGGGCGGGCTCTTCATCTTCGCGCTCGCGTTCATCTTCGGCGTCTCGCTGGGCATCCCGAACAAGAACGTTCGAACGGCGGCGCGCGTATTGTCGATCGTGCCGGCGATCGTCGCGTTCGTGCTTCTCAAGCCGGGTCAGTTTCAGTCCGACCCGTACAACCTCTCGACGAGCCAATTCGTCGGCGTGATCAGCGCGGCGGTCGTCGCGTACTTCTACGCGAAGCTCTGGGAAGAGGCGCGCAAGAACCCGAAGCAGGCGATGAGCTTGGGCTTGCCGGAGCCGAAGAAGAAAAAGAAGGCGCCCGAGCCCGAGCCGGTGAAGGACGAAGAGGAAGACGAGCCGGAGCCTGAAGAGGAAAACGAATCGGACGAGAGCGAGCCGGAGAAAGAGCCCGCGTGATCACGCCGCGCGGCGGATCCGCTTGCACGTCTGTTCGTTGAAGAAACAGGTCACGAGCGCGCCGTCGTGCGCGACGATCATGAGCCAGCCTTTCGCGCGATCGACGATCGGGCTTTTGCGAATTTGCGGCGGGAGGTTCTCGCGCACGACGAACACGCAGAAGCAGTCGCGGACGCGAAAACGCGTTCCCCACGTCGCGACGAACTGCTCGACGTCGACCGGCAGCTTTCGTTGATCCGCGCGTTCGGCGAAGTGCCGCGTGCGGTAGCAAGGGTTCTTGAAATCGAGGGTGGCTTTCATGCAACCCCGTCGATCCCGGTTTCTGGGAGTTGCGCGAAATCGGAACGTGCTACAACGTTTTTCGTTCGCGAGCGGCCGGCGATCGCTCCCCCCATGAAGCGATTTTTTTCATTCGCCCTCGCATTCGTCTTCGTCACGCTCTTCGCGGCCAGCGCTCTCGCGGCGGACAAAGTCGCGGTGATGCCGTTCCTCGGAAGCGCGACGAAGGAGCAGCTCGACGCCGCGCGCGCGGCGACGTCCGCCGCGGTCACCGAACGCGCGTTCGCGCTCGCGACGGACTCCGAGCTCACGACCGCGCAAGTCGCCGTGGCCGACGGCGTCGCCGACACGAAAGCCGAGTACCAAGCCGCGGGGCGCGCGTCGTCGTCGCAGTGGGTCGTCGTCGGTCACGTGCAGCCGCACACGGGGCCCGGCGCGATTCCCGGATCGTATCGCATCGAGATCGAGGCGTGCCTCGTCGACACCGGGCGCGTCGAGTCGCTCGCGCGCGAAATCGATCCGACGAAAGCGCAGCCACAAATCGCCGAGATGCTCGCGCTGCTTCTTCGCCCCGAAGGGATCGCGAACGCGGAGATCCCCTGGGAGAACGAAGTCGTCAAGCCGCCTCCTCCGCCTCCCCCGCCGCCGCCGCCTCCACCGCCTCCACCTCCGCCTCCTCCGCCTCCACCGCCGCCAGAGCCCGATCATGGTTATGGCATTCACGCGCCGACGGCGGTCGGGCTCGGGCTGGGCGTGAGCGGAGCGTTCGCGCATCCGTCGCCCGCGAACGGGCTCTCGACGTTCACGTTCGACGGGACGATCAGCGGCGAGTACGCGCCGCTCGCGGGCGAACGTTACGCGCAGCTCCTCCGAGGCATCGCGCTTCGCGCGGATTTCGGCGCGGCGCTCTACGGACCGACCGCGATCGTGCTCGACGCGGGCGCGCGCTGGGCGATCCCGATCTACCCGAAGCTCCGCATCTTCGCCGGACCCGAGATCGCGATCGGCGGTTTCTTCGTGACGAGCGGCGACCAAGAATCGCGCTTTCTCCTTCGCACCGACGCGTTCGCGTCGATCGGGTTCGGCGAGCACGTGCAGCTCGAGCTCGCGTTCGACGTGAAGAGCGCGTTCGGCGGAACGGGGACGATCGTCGTCGGCGGCACGATGGCGCGCGCGCTCTATCGTTTTTGATCGATGATTCTTCGCACGCGGCGTGACACGCAAAAGCTCGGCGCGTCCATCGGCGCGAAGCTCTCCGCGGGCGATCTCGTCGTGCTCGCGGGGGACCTCGGCGCGGGAAAGACGTTCTTGGCGCGCGCCATCGCGCGCGCGATGGGCGTTCCTGAGAGCGTGCGCGTGACGAGCCCGACGTTCACGCTGGTTCAAGAGTACGAGACGAAGAAGGGCACCCTCCTGCACGTGGATCTGCACCGGGTGCTCGGGCCGAACCTGCGGCGCGAAATCGAACGGCTCGGCTTGCGCGAACGCCGCGCGGAGGGTTCGATCCTCGTCGTGGAATGGGGAATGGACGCGATTGATTTTCTCGGCGGCGACGCGGAGCTCGTCGTCGCGATCGACGTGACGAAGGTTCCGCGCACGGCGACGCTGACGGGACCGCGCGCATGAAAGAACGCGCGAAGCCTTACGTCGTGGCGTTGCTCGGCGTGCTCCTCGCGATCGCGCTCGTGCATCAAATGCATCGGTGCGGCGACATGCGCACGCGAAACGCGCCGAGCGTGACGCTCGAGTCGAAGCACGTGCGCTTCGAGATTTTTCGCGACGGCCGCGTGACGATCTCGAGCGACGACCGCGCGCGGGTGGTCGACGCGTCCATCGTCACCGAGGACGACGATGGCGCGCGGGCGATCGCGTTCGACGATTTGCGCGCGCGCGACGCGACGCACGCGGTGGCGACGAGCCGCGCGATCGGCGAGATCGATTTCGCGATCGACGCCGCGCGCGACGCGCTCGATTTCGCGACGAACGCAGGCGACGCCGGCGCGCGCGACGCGGGCGACGTCCACGCGATCGGCGTGCGCGTTCCGCTCGAGGGGCGCGGGGCGTTCCTCGGCGGGCGCGGCGAGCTCTCGGATTTGTCGAGCGAGTACGGAAAGTACGTCGTCGCGCTCGACGCGCTCCACCCGCTCGGCGTCGTCGCGAACGGAAGCACGATGCACGTCGAGATCGAGTCGCTGCCGAGCGAAGCGCACGCCGTCGCGATGCGCGCGAGCGTTCCGCCCGCGGACGCGCGCGTGACGATCGCGCTGACGACCGCGGGCGGCGCGGTGTGGTCGACGATGTTCGATCGCGCGAAGATCGACGTGAAGCGCGTGCATGGCGTCGTGACGGGCGCGCCGGGCGCGTCGCAAGTCGTCGGGCTCGACGATCAGGGTGCGCCGCAGATGCGCGTCGCGACCGACGTCGCGGGGCGATTCGATTTCGGCGCGCCGACCAACGTCACGAGCTTCTATGCGAGCGCGAGCGCGACGCGCACGAGCGCGCCCATCCAGTATCCGCCGGGCACCGAGTGGCCTCTCAAGCTCGACGTGTCGGACGGCGGCGAGCTCCACGTGCGCGCGATCGACTTCGACACGCGCGAGCCCATTACCGCGCGGCTCGTCGTGCACGGCGTCGACGGCACGCTCGATCCGAGCTTTGGTCCGGACTATCGCGCGTCGGGCGCGGGGCCGCTCATCGACGCGCTCCGCGGCGACGCGACGACGCCGCTCCCGTCGGGCAAGTATCGCGTCGCCGCGACGAAGGGCATCGAGTGGACGATCGACGCGCGCGTGATCGAGATCGAGCCCGGCAAGCGCGTCGATCTCGAGCTCGCGCTGCGCCACGTGGTTCCGACGCCGGACGAAATCGCATGCGATCTGCACGTTCACGCGCGGCCGTCGTTCGACGCGCCCGTCGCGGCGGAGGATCGCGTGCTCTCGCTCGTCGCCGCAGGGATCGATTTCGCCGTGCCCACCGAGCACAATCTCGTCGGCAATTACGATCCCGCGATCAAGGTGCTCGACGTCGGAAGAGAATTTCACTTCGTGCCTGGCGTCGAGGTCACGACGTACATGCCGAAGTTCGGTCACTTCGGAGTCTTTCCGTATCCGACGGACAAACCGCCGCCACCGTTCAAGCACACCGACGTCTCGAAGGTGTTCGCGGGCGCGCGCGCGGGCGATCCGAATCGCGCGCTCGTCGTGCACCACCCGCGCCTCACGCGCGAGATCGGATACTTCACGGCGTTCGGTTACAAACCCGACGCGCCGCCGCCCGCGTCGATGCGCATGGACTTCGACGCGATCGAGATCTTCAACGGCTACGAGAGCGGCTCGCTCGATCACGTCGAGGTGGTGCTCGCCGACTATTACGCGCTGCTCAACGCGGGTCACAGGTACGCGGCGACCGGAAGCAGCGACTCGCATCGCATCCAATATCAGTGGGCCGGTTATCCGCGCACGATGGTGCACGTCGCGAACGCGAACGACACCGCGGCCGTCGTCCGGGCGATCAAAGCGGGGCACGCGACCGTGACGACGGGACCCATCGTCGAGCTCACGATCGAAGGCGCCTCACCCGGTGGCGACGTGAGCGCGAAGGGGCGCGCGCTGATCGGTCGGCTCGTCGTACGCGCGGCGCCGTGGGTCGACGTGACGTCCGCGAAGATCGTCGTCGGCGGACGTACGACGCAAACCTTCGACGTTCCTTCTCGCCCGACCTCGACCGGTCCCGAGCCCGGAGCGCTCGAAGAAGCCGCCGCGCGCACGCTTCGGCTCGACGCCGAAGTGCGCATCGACGCGGCCGACGTGACGCAGCCGACCTGGGCGCTCGCGGTCGTTCGCGGGACGCGCGCGCTCGACGACATCTTGCCGTTCATGCCGATTCAACCGTTCGCCGTGACCAATCCGATCTTCATCCACAAGTGATCGGCTGATGTGCATGTGTGCGCGTGTGTGGCTCGCCGCACCACGATTCGAATGGTAGGTTTCATTCGAGTGACATTCGCTCGTTGCGCTGGAGCGCGCGAAGGACTACTTGGACGCGGAAACCGTGCGGGGGCAAAGGCTGCTACCGACTGAAATCGACGCGACGAGGCTGACGCGATGAGCGCTGCTTTCGGTCGTTATCGTCTGCTCGAACGACTCGGACAAGGCGGCATGGCCGAAGTGTTCAAGGCGAAGAGCTTCGGCGTCGAAGGCTTCGAAAAAGTTCTCGTCATCAAGCGCATCTTGCCGGAGCTCGCGCGCAGTCAGCAGTTCGTCGACATGTTCATCCACGAGGCGAAGCTCGCCGTGCGCCTCTCGCACGCGAACATCGTCCAAGTGTTCGACCTCGGCATCGCGCCCGCGACCGACGAAAAGGGGACCAAGCTCCCCGACGCGTACTTCATGGCGATGGAGTTCGTGCACGGGCTCGACCTCGCGACGCTCCTCGCGCGCTGTCGCCGTCAGCAAAAAGCGATTCCGATCGAGATGGCGGTGTTCGTGTGCGCGGAGGTCGCGAAGGGTTTGGATCACGCGCACCGCCGGCGCGACGAACAGCTCAAACCGCTCGGCATCGTGCACTGCGACGTGTCTCCGCAAAACGTCTTGCTCTCGTACGAAGGCGAAGTGAAGGTCACCGACTTCGGCATCGCGAAGGCGCGCGGCGCCCTCGAGCAGAATCTCGAGGACACGCGCACGCGGCAGCTCCACGGCAAGTTCGGATACATGTCCCCCGAGCAAGCGCTCGGTGATCCGGTCGACGCGCGCTCCGACATTTTTTCGCTCGGCGTCGTTCTGTACGAGCTCGTCGCGGGCGTGAATCCGTTCAGCGCGCCGACGACGTTCGAGACGCTCCGGCGCGTGCAAGCGTGCGAGTATCCGCCGGTCGAGCTCTTGCGACCCGACGTGCCCGCCGAGCTCGTCGCGATCTTGAAGACGGCGCTCGCGAAGGACGCGAAGGATCGCTACGCGGACGCGGGGAAGTTCTACGAGGCGCTCCTCGCGTTCTTGTATTCGGCGGGTGGTCGATACAGCGCGAACGACTTGAGCGAGTTCATCGTGCGATTCGGTCAGCGCGAGGAGCCGGCGCCCGCGTCGAGCGCGCCGTCGCTCGGCGACGCGTCGCTCGAAACGGAAGGCGCGCCGCACGCGCAGGAGCGCACGCCCGTCGAGATCCCGCCGTCGCGAACGATCTCGTCGACCTCGTCGTCGAACATCGCGCGCGTCGACACCGGCGTGCGATTCGTCGACGTGGATCGCGCGGCGAGCGCGGGCGAGCGACGCGAAGTCACCGCGCTCTACTTGGAGCTGCCGCGCGGCGTGGACGACGCGGTGTGCAAGAGCGCAGCGCAAATCATCGAGCGCTACGGCGGAATCCTCGTGCGGCGCGAAGCCGATCAGCTCGCTGCGATTTTCGGCGTGACGGATCCGGACGGGCGCGACACGGAGGTCGCGACGCGCTGCGCGCTCGTCACGCTTCGCGCGCTCACCGGGCCCGCGTCGCAGACGAGCGCCGGAATCCACACCGGACGCATCCACGTCTCCGCCGAAGGCACGCCCACCGACGACGATCGCCTGAACGGGCTCGTCTCCACGGCGCGCGATCTCGCGCGCGCGCGCGAAGGACGCCTCGCGATTTCGGGCGCGGCGATGCGACAGGTCAAAGGGCTCTTCGTCTTCGAGCCGCTCGCCGAGGGCGGACAATCGAAGACGCCGACGCCGATCGCGGCGGGCTCGCTCGTGAAGGACGTGCGAGGACCGAACGAGACGCTCGGGCGATTCGTCGGACGCAAAGACGAGCTCCGCAAAGTCGGCGAGGTGCTCGCGTCGGCGACGCGAAGGCAGGCGCGCGTGCTCACGATCCGCGGCGGGCACGGCGTCGGCAAGACGCGCTTGCTCGTCGAGGTCGAGCGGCGTCTCAACAAGGGCAACTACAACGTCGGCTTCTACATCGCGACGTGTCCGCCGCGCGGGCGCGAATATCCGCTCTCCGGAATCGTGTGCATGTTGCAAGTACTTTGCGGCGTGGGCGACGGCGATTCGTCGGAGCGCATCGTCGCGGTGCAGCCGCGTCTGCGCGCGCTCGGCCTGCACGACGAAGAAGTCGGCGCGGTGCTCACCGCGCTCGGCGCGAACGTGCCGACGTACTCCGGTGCGAACGCGAAGAGCTCGCTGCGCACGGCGTTCGCGCGCATGGTGATTTCGCTCTGCGAAGACAAGCCGCACACGTTCGCGTGGGACAACGCGCACAACATCGACGAGGACAGCTTCTCGATCCTCGCCGCGGCGTTCGAGCGGTTGTCGCATGCGCGCGTCGTGTTCGCGTTCACCGCGCGTGAAGGATTTTCGCACCCGCTCGAGGGCGCGTCGAACGTGTCGATCGATCTCGCGGACCTCAAAGCCGCGGAAGACGTGAGCCGGCTCGTCGCGCTTCGACTCGGGACGCAGAGCGCGCCGGACGAGCTCGTTCGGTTCGTACGCGAGCGCGCCGGCGGGCACCCGCTATTCGTCGAAGAGATCATCAAGGGACTGCTCGACGCGAACGCCGTGACGGTCGCGGAGGGTCGCGTCGTGTCGATGAAGCTCCTCGGACAGGAGCTCGCGCTGCCGAAGACGTTGCGCGGGCTCGTCGCGTCGCGCGTCGCGCGTCTCGAGACCGCCGCGAAGACGACGTTGCAAGCGGCGGCGGTGCTCGGCGATCCGATCGACTCCGCCGTGCTCGCGCGGATGCTCAATCAACCGCTCGCCGGGCTCGAGCGCTCGCTCGGCTCGCTGAAGACGAGCGAGTTCCTCGCGCACACCGGGCCCTCTGAGCTCCACTTCACGTCGCCGATCGTGCGCGAGGTCGTCGTCGACGCGCTCCCGCAGGACGCGGCGCGCGACATGCACGCGGCGGCGGGCGTCGCGCTCGAACAAGAGCTCGGCGAGCGCGCGTGGGAGCAAGCGGCGCGCATCGCGACGCACTTCTACGAATCGGGCGACCGCGATCGCGCCGCGACGTACTTCGCGAAGAGCGGCGAGCACCGCCTCGAAGCGCGTCAGCTCGAAGCCGCTGTGCGCGATTACGCGCGCGCGATCGAACTGTGCGACATGGACAAGCGTCCGCCAAAGGAGCTCGCCGCGTGGCTCGACGCGCTCGCGACGGGCGTGCGCATGGTGCGCGCGGCGCCCGAAGCGGAGGACACGTGCGTGCGCGTCATCGCGCGCCTCGACAAAGAAGACGCCGAGCTCCGCGTGCGAACGCGCGTCGCCGCGTCGCGCATCTTGGTCGCGCTGCACAAATTCGAATCCGCGACGCCGCATCTCTCGGAGGCCGAGCGCATCGCGCAGGGACGCGACGAGCTCTCGAAGATCGTGCTCGTCGCGTGGGCGGAGCTCGCGGGGCGCCGCGGCGACTTCAATCGCTCGCTCGAGCTCCTCGTGCGAATGCAAAAGCTCGCGACCGTCGAAGGCGACAAACAAGAGGAGCACAAGATCCTCACGAACCTCACGCAAGCGCACGCGGCGCTCGGCGATCGCGCCGCCGCGAAGCTCGCGCTCGAGCGCGCCGAGCAGCTCATTCCCGACGACACCGCCGCCGCGTGCGAGCGCCAGAAGCTCCGCGGGTTGATGCACTACTTCTTGCGCGACTTCCGTCTCGCGGCTGTCGAAATCGAAAAAGCCGTCGACATGGCGCGCGCGCTCGGGCTCACGTACGAAGTCGCCGTCAATCTGCACAACTTGGGCGACGTGCTCATTCGACTCGACGACTACGCGCGCGCGTACGGCGCGCTGCAACAATCGCTCGCGCTCTGCGAGGAGTACGGCTTCGAGCGTTTGATCCAGCACAACCGAATGCTCCTCTCGTTTCTCGCGGGTCACAAAGGCGACCTCGAAGGCGACAAGCAGCTCGATCAAGGCATCGCGTACGCGGAGGCGAACGCGTTTTGGTGGGACGTCATCAGCGGACGACTGCTGCGCGCGCGCTTGCTCCAACATCGCGGCAAGCACGAAGAGGCGAAGCACGCGTTCCACAGCCTCCGGCAGCTCGCGAAGACGAACGGACACCGCATGGTGGTGGACGATTGTGACGCGGCGCTCGAGGCCTACGCCAAAGCCTGACCCTTGCAGGATCCTCCTTTGAGCGGCATACGTACGATCACGTATGGAGAAGGCGCGCCCACTCCTCTGCGCCCTCGCGCTCGCGCTCGCGGCATGTGAAGCGCCCGTTTTTTCGAAGACGGACGGAACGCTCACATTTCCCGAACAAGGCGCGCATGGCGCTGCCGTCATGGGCGCGAACGGGATCCAATTTCGCGATCGCGCCGATGTGCCTCAGCGGATCGTGCGGCGCACGACCGACGAGCCGTGGCGCGCGCCGGTCGGATTCATCTTGCCGAAGGACGGCCGCTTCACCGAGACGAGCAAACCGACGGTCGTCGCGATGCCGGGCCTCGGCTTCGCGCTTCGTCCGAGCGATTCGAAGGTGCCGTCGTGGGGCGGCGAGGTGCTCGTGCGCGTCGACGTGATGTCGCCTGCGGCGCAAGGAACTGCGCGTCCCGGTGAGAGCATCGCGATCGTGCTCGACGGCTCCGGCCTCGATTCCATCGTGCTCGCGGAGGACGTCATCGCGCAGACGGGATCGTTCGATCGCATCGCGGTGGTCGACGCGACGGACGCGAAGGTCGTCGTCCCGCTCATCCCCGCGAATCACCGATCGCTCGCCGAGGCCGCGATCGAAAAGCGCCTTCGCACGACCGCGCGCGACAAGCGCGATCTCGCGGGCGCGCTCCGAGTCGCGCGCGCGACGATCGGCACGGGTCCGCAGCGGCGCATCGTCGTGCTCAGCGACGACGCGGTTCATCCGACGCAAGCCGCGATCGACGCCGCGAGCGACCTCGCGAAGAACGGCGTGCCGCTCAGCGTGATCGCGACGCGCGCGGGCACGAGCGGCGACGACGCGATGGAGATCGCGCAGAGCGGCGTGATCGCGGTGTCCGACGATCTCGCAGCGCGCGAAAAATCGGTCCCGCACGCCGTGCCGCCCGCGGGCGAAGTCGTGTTTCACGACGTGGTGCTCACGTTCGCGGGGACTCCCGCGCCTTCGCACGTTCTCGAGACGTCGGGCGGCGGCGTTCGGTGGCGCGTCGACGCGGGCGAGCTCTTGCTCGGTGACGTGATCGCGGGCGAGGCGCGCACCGAGGTCGTTCGCGTGACGGTGCCGCCGTGGGTCGCCGGCGCGAACTTCACGTTCACGGTCACGGCCACGGCGAAGGACGCCAAGACGGGCGCGGCGCGACAATTCTCGGCGACCATCCCGTGCCAATACGACGACGACATCGAGCGCATCGCCGAGTCGCGATACGGTGACGTCATCGCGTACGCGTCGGCGCTCGCCACGCTGCGGCGATTGGACGCCGCGTTCGTCGGCGACGACGTGAAGCGCGCCGGCGGCCTGTGGCAGATCGCGTGGATTCACGCGAACTCGATGAGCCTCCTCGCGCGCGACACGCACGATCGCGCGATCACCGAGCAGGCCGAGATCCTTCGAGCGCTCCTCCTCGCGACGCGTTGACGATCGACGCTTCTTCGTCGGCGAGCGCGCTCGTCGCGAGCATCACGAGGACAATCCAGACGACGTCCGCCGAGAGCAGGTGCACGAGCTGAAGACCCGTCGGCGCGAGGAAGACGACGTTGAGCGCGCCGAGCCCGAGCTGAACGAAGTATGCGATCGAGAGGGCGCGCGCGAAGCGCGCGACGTCGCGCGACGGGCGCACCGCGGGCGCGAGCGACGCGAGGCCGAGCACGAGGATCGCGGAGCCGATCGCGATGAACGGGTGAATCGATCGAAGTCGAATGAAGAGCGGCGCGCTCGCCGCGACGTCTTGCGCGAGCCCCTGCGCGACCGAGCGCGACGGGAACAGCGTGTCGCCGAGCGCGGCGATCGATCCGGTCGCCGCGACGACGATCGTCGCGACGATCGTGCACAGCGTGAGCGCGCCGAGCCACCCGCGCCCGCGGAGCGCGAACGGACGCGCGCCGCCCGCCGCCCGCGCCGCGATCGCGACGCTCGCGAGGAGCAAGAACGTGTTCGTGAGGTGGAGCATCGTCGACACACCGCGCTGGAGCGATTGGTCGTGCGCGACGAGCCGCAAGAGCACGATCGCCGCGCCGACGAGCGCCTCCGACACCGTGAACGCGAGCACGTACGCGCTCGCGCGACGCGCGAAGGATCCTTTTTCGAAGGCGCGCCACGCCCACGCGAACACGATCACCGCGAGCACGAGCGACCCGCCGCTCGAGACGCGATGACTGAGCTCGACGAGCGTCTTCGTTTGCGAGGCGTGCGGAACGATCTCGCCGTTGCAGAGCGGCCAGTGGCTTCCGCATCCGTCGCCGGAGAAGCTCGCGCGCACGTACGCGCCCCACAAGACGACGAGCACGTCGTACGCGAGAACCGCCCACACGAAACGCGCGAACTTCGACTTCACGAAGTGGTCTTAGCGAAAACTTGGCCCTCCGGCTTCGAGAATGCGACAGCCGAACCATGAAGAAGATGGCACTCGCCCCGGTCCTGTTGCTCTCCGCCTTCGGATGCTCCGCGCATCACGACACGAGCGTCGCGCAGACGCCGCTCAAGCTTCGCTCCGATCACGTGATCCCGATGAGCTTCGACGGGATCGACGACGAGGAGAATCCCTACGTCGCGCAGTCGGCGGATCCCCGCAGCGTCGGCGATTGGGTCACGACCGAGTTCGCGAGCAACGGCAAGCCGATCACGGTGCAGCAGCGCGTGCTCTCGCGCGACGGCGCGGCGAGCGTCGTCGAGGTCGCGATCAAAGACGGCAAGAAGACGCAGACGTTCCGCATCCGCACGACGACGACGCGCGCGGGCGAGCAGCTCAACGACGTGACCAAGGTCGACGGCGCGCCCGATCACGCGATCGAGCACGCGACGACGATGGCCGCGTACGAAGCCGCGCTTCAGAAGACCGTGCCCGCCGTCGATCGCAACGACGGCGTCGTCGACGTCGAGCCCGTCACGATCGATCTCGGCGCGCAAAAGCTCGAAGCGGTGCGCACGACGTACAAAGTCACGGTCGCCGGAAAGCCCGCGACGATGAGCATCGTGCACTCCGATTCGTTCGCGTGGGGTGATCTCGCCGGAGACATCGTGTCCGACTCCGGCAAGAAGCTCTACTCGACGCACGTCGTCGAGTCCGGCGACCGCACGCGCGCCGTCGCCGATCTCAAGTAACTTACTTTTTCTTCGCGCGCTTGAACACGAAGAGGACGACCTCTTCGTCGTGCTCGTCGGTGGGGGACTCGTCGCGCGTCATGCCGACGAGCTCCCAGCCGGAGCTCCCGCGCTTGTTGAGCTCTTTCTTGATCTTGTTCGTCGGCTCGCCGTGACCCCACGCAGCCGTCCAGATGTCGTATTCGAATTTTTGAGCCATGGCGCGAGGCGACCATGGCTCGCGTGCTTCGTCAACGGGTTCGCAGCACGATCACGACCGCCGCGATCGACAGCGCGACGCGCGCGACCTCGAGCGGACGCGCCCACGATTTTTCTTCGAGGAGCGCGCCCATCGCGACGAGCCCGAGCGCGAGCGCGGCGCACGCGACGCCGAGCGCGAGCGGCGCGAGCGACGCGTGCGCGACCATGAGCAGCGGCGTGAGCGCGAGCAAAAGCATGTATTGTACAAACACATAACGGCGGGTTTTCCGGCTCGTCGTGACGTCGTACTTCGCGCGCGCGCGGACGTCCGCGGCGTACGCCGCTTCGTGCTTCGCGTGCCACGCGGGCGACGCGAGCCAGACGCGCGCGCGATCGAGACCCTCCGCGCGCGCGGTGCGCTTCACGAGCTCGACGTAGTAGTGCACCTGCGCCCAAAGCGGATTGAACGACGCGAGCGGCTTCGTGATCCCGTACACGCACGGCTCGACTTCTTCTTCGTACGTTCCGAAGATTCGATCCCACACGATGAGCGTCGCCGCGTAGTTCTTGTCGAGGTACTGCGGGTTGATCGCGTGGTGCACGCGGTGGTGCGACGGGAGATTCAAGATCCAATCGAGCGGGCCGTGGATTTTTCGAACGAGCTGCGTGTGGATCCAGAATTGGTAGAGCGTCGAGAGCGCGTGCGTGATCGCGAAGACGAGCGGCGGTACACCGACGAACGCGAGCGGCAAATAGAACGGCAGCGCCGTCCAGCTCGTCGTGATCGATTGTCGGAGCGCGACGGCGAGGTTGTAGTCCTCGCTCTGGTGATGAACGACGTGCGCCGCCCAGAGCAAATTCACTTCGTGCGAGAGCCGATGCCACCAGTAATAAAGAAAATCGACGCCGAAGAACGCGACGACCCACGCTCGCCAGCCGTGCAAATCGAACACGCGAAAGCGCGACCAGAGGAGCGCGTAGATCGCGAGCTGCATCGCTGCGAAGAACATCGCTTCGATCTGAGAGGAGATCCCGCACGAGAGATCCGTGACCGAGTCGGCGAAGCGGTAGACGCGCACGCCGCGTTTTTTCGCTACGGCCATCTCCACGCCGATGAGCGCGAAGAATCCGGGAACGGCGAGCGCGATCGGATCGATCACGCGATTAGTGTACCGTGAGTCGATGCGGCACGCGGCGATCGCGTTCGTCTTCGCGGCGTCGATCTCGTCCGTTGCGCGCGCCGACACGTGCCCGGCGCCGGCGGGCGCGGACGCGAGGCTCGCGCGCCTCGACGCGCGCGCGCGCATCGATTTCTTGCGCGACACGCTCGAGGCGCAGTCGCGCTACGCGACGACGTGGAAGTTGTCGTGGGTCGGAATCGGCGGCGCGATCGTGCTCGCGAGCGTCGGTGAGGCGATCGGATGGTCCGCGACGCACGATGCAGCGCGCGACGCGCGCGTCGCGGACGCGATCGTCGTCGCGGGGTTTTCGGCGCTCTTGCCGCTCGTCACGCTCGTCGCGGCGCCGACCATCCCGCGCGACGCGCGCGCCGTCTCGACGATGCTCGACGCGACGAACGGCGGCGCGGCGGGCACGTGCCTCGTGCTCGCGCGGATGGAAGAGCTCTTCGCGAAGGGCGCCGCCGAAGAGTCGTTCAACGCGGGCCCGCTCGCGCACCTCGCGGCGGTCGTCGGCGTGGGCGCGCTGTTTTCGATCCTCGCCGTGGAAGCCGCGACGTCGCCGCCAGGGCCGACGCGCGACGCGCACTGGGAGAACGCGATCTTCAACGGCGTGGGCGGGCTCGCGCTCACGGAGCTTCAGATCTTGACCTCGCCGCGCGGCGCGTCGCACGCGTACAGGCGCTATCTCACGGGGGATCTGCCGCGTGGATCGATCGCGTTTTCGGTTTCGCCGATGCGCCAAGCCGCGGGCGTCGCGATCGCGATCACCTTTTAACGGAGCATCGCGATCATCGCGTGGAGCGCGCCCTGTCCGATCGCCATCACGCAGATGAACCACGCGACGCCCACCGCGCTCGCGACGACGCGCGTGAGGTGCTTGCGCCGCGCGATCACCGGCGGGCTCGATTTGCGCTCGCTCTCGATCTCGTATTGCGACGGCGCGCTCAGCGCGACGCTCCGAACCTCGAGCACGACGGGCGGGACGAGCTGCTTCTCCGTGATGTCGGCCTCGTCGAGAAGCTCGTCGGACTCGAGCTCGTGAACTTTTCCGCTGTCAGCGACTTGCATTCTCTTCGGTAGAGCAACGCGCGCGCCATGCACGATCGCGCGTATTTTTGCGGCGATTCGCGAGCGCGACGGCGCGCGCCGCGCGCGCCGTGATGGTCGGCGGATCCAGTGGAGCGGCTACGGCGCGCGCGCGTTGAGCCACGTCACGATGTCGCTCGTCACCGTGGCCTTCTCGGGCTCGTGGAGCAGATCGTGGAACATCTTGCCGTAGAGCTGCAGCGTCTTGTCCTTCGTGCGCGCGCGCGCGTAGAGTGCTTGGCTCCCGCTCGGCGGCGTCACGCGATCGGCTTTGCCGTGCATGATCAAGAGCGGCACCTCGACGCTCTCCATGTTCTGGTCGATGCGCTCGATCGCGTCGACGAGCTTCGTCGCCATGTGCACCGTCGCGGCGCCTTGGTAGACGAGCGGATCGTGCTTCGCCGCCTCGACGACCGCGGGATCGCGCGAGAACTGATCGAGGTCGAGGTTGAACGCGTCGAAGTCCGGATCGATCGCGGCGGTGAATCGCGTGACGCCGATCTTCGCGTCGGACACGCCGGGCTCGAGCGCGGCGCCGCTCAAGATCAGTCCCGCGATCGGCGGGTGGTACTCGATCTCCTCGAGCGTCGCGATCGCGCCGCCCATGCTGTGACCGAAGAGGAAGATCGGTTCGGCGCGGTGATCGGCGATGACGCGATTCAAGAAGACGTCGAGGTCCATGACGTAATCGTCGAACAGGAGAACCCCGACGCGATCGCCCGCGGAGTCGCCGTGCCCGCGCAAGTCGAACGCGTAGACCGCGTAGCCCGCGGAGTTCAACGCGTGCGCGAAGTCGGCGTAGCGCGCGGAGTGATCCTTCAAGCCGTGCGTCACGACGACGACGCCGCGCTCGCGCGCTTTCGTCGGCGACCAACTCTGCCAATAGAGCGCGGTCTTTCCGACGCCCATGAACTCGCCCTGATCGTGCTTCGTTCCGTCCGGCTGCGCGATCTCGGCGGGCATGCGCGCGGGCCAATACGGCGTGCCGCACGCGACGGTGAGCGACGCGATCGCGAAGAGTCGTTTCAGCATGCGTGCGGAGGGTAGAATCGCGCGCGATGAAATCAACAAGCTTCGTGCTCGTGCTTGCGATCGCGTGCGGTGGGTCGACGTCGGCGTCGACGGCGGCGGCGCCGACACCGACACAACCGACGACGAAGGCCGCCGATTCCGGGACGTGGATCGATCTCGCGGGCGGCGGACGCGGGTACTTCGTCGCGGCGAAGGGCGAAGGGAAGCACCCCGCGCTCGTCGTGATTCAAGAGTGGTGGGGCGTCACCGACTGGCTGAAGCACGACACCGAGAAGCTCGCGGGCGAAGGGTTCGACGCGCTCGCCGTCGATCTCTATCGCGGTCACGCGACGCACGACGCCGAAGAAGCGCACGAGCTGATGCGCGGTCTCCCCGAGGATCGCGCCGCGCAAGATCTCGAAGCGGGATTTCAATGGCTCGCGGCGCGCGCCGACGTCGACGCGACGAAGATCGGGAGCATCGGATGGTGCATGGGCGGCGGGTACTCGCTCATGCTCGCGACGATCGAGCCGAAGCTGCGCGCCGCGGTCGTGAACTACGGTCGGCTCGTCACGTCCGACGAAAAAATGGACGCGGTGCACGCCTCGCTCCTCGGGAACTTCGCCGGCGCCGATCGCGGCATCGCGCCGGCCGACGTGCGCGCGTTCGAGGCGAAGATGAAGTCGAAGAACAAAGACGTCGACATCAAGATCTACGATGGCGCGCAGCACGCGTTCATGAACGACGAAGGCAAAGCGTACGACGCGGAGGCGACGAAGGACGCGTGGGCACGCATCGACGCGTTCTTCGCGCGCACGCTGAAGTGAACGCGATGGCCGCGACGAAGAAGGCCAAGGCCGAAGGCGAGCGTGAGGTCCTCACCGTCGCCGGACGCGAGATCGTCGTCACGAACCCGAGCAAAATCTATTTTCCCGAGACGAAGAGCACGAAGCTCGATCTCGTGAAGTACTTCGTCGCCGTCGCCGATGGCGCGGTGCGCGGCGTGTTCAACCGACCCATGGCGCTCAAGCGCTTCGTGCACGGCGCCGCGCGGCCGGCGTTCTTCCAAAAACGCGCGCCGGAGCACAGGCCCGATTGGGTGAAGACGGTCACGCTGAGCTTCCCTTCGGGTCGCACCGCGGACGAGATCGTCGTCACCGACGCCGCGCAGCTCGCGTGGATCGCGAACCTCGGCTGCATCGACCTCAACCCGCACCCGACGCGCGCGACCGATCTCGATCACCCCGACGAGCTTCGCGTGGATCTCGATCCGCAACCCGGCATCGCGTGGAAACAGATCGTCGACGTCGCGTTCGTCGTGCGCGAGGTGCTCGACGATTTGAAGTGCCCGGGTTGGCTCAAGACGAGCGGCTCGCGCGGCATCCACGTCTACGTGCGCATTCAGCCGAAGTGGGGATTCGGCGAGGTGCGGCGCGCGGCGCTCGCGATCGCGCGCGAAGTCGAGCGGCGCGCGCCGAAGATCGCGACGAGCAAGTGGTGGAAGGAAGAACGTCACGGCGTCTTCCTCGATTACAACCAGAACGCGAAGGATCGCACCGTCGCGAGCGCGTACTCGGTGCGACCGACGACGGACGCGCGCGTCTCGATGCCGCTCGAGTGGGACGCGCTGCGATCGTGCGAGCCGGGCGACTTCACGATGTCGACCGTGCCGAGAATCTTCGCGGAGCGCGGGGACCCGCACGCGCGCATCGACGACGCGCCGTGCTCGCTCGATCCGATCCTCGAGCTCTCCGCGAAGCAAGAGGCCGAAGGACAAGGCGACGCGCCGTGGCCGCCGCACTACGCGAAGCAACCGGGCGAGCCGCGTCGCGTGCAACCGTCGAAGGCGCGCAAAGACGGCGCGCCGACGAAGACCGCCGCGCGCCGCGCGAAGCACCCGCTCATCGTGATCGCGAAGGCGAAAGAGAAAGACGACGCGCTCGCCGGGCTCGAACGGTGGAAGCGAAAATATCCGAAGGCCGCGTATCACCTCGCGCCCGACGACGTGCTCGTCGACGCGATGCGCGGTCGCCACACGACGTGGACGCGCGTCCGCGTGAACCTCCGCGCCGTCCCCGAAGCCGAGCGTCCGCCGCAAGAGACGCCCGACCCCGACTACGACGCGCGCGTCGAGTGGGCCGGCACGACGCCTCCGCACGAGAAGGAAGACGAATGAGTCACACGCCGAAAATCTTCGCGACCTCGAACGGCGGCGTCACGTCGAGCTGCGCGTAGGTGCACTCGCGCGGCGGCTTGTCGAGCCGCCAGCGCTTGAAGTGCGACGAGTGCCGGAAGCGCTTGCCTTGCATGTGATCGAACGTGACCTCGCACGATCGTTCGACGCGCAGCGGCTCCCACGAGAGATCCTTCTTCGCGTTCCAGCGACTCTTCATGCCGGGTTTTCGCTGCGCGCTCGCGTGCGCGTCGTGGTCGGCCCAGTCGCGCCACGGGTGTCCGTCGAGCGCGTTCTCGCGGAGCGGCGCGAGCTCCTCGAGGAGCGCCTTGCGCCTCGCCGCGTTGAACGACGCGCAGATCCCCACGTGATTGAGGCGCCCCCCGTCGTCGAACAAACCGAGCAAGAGCGAGCCGATCGCGATCTCTTTCGAGTCTTTGTACCAACGGAATCCGGCGACGGCGCAGTCGATGGTGCGCTCGTGCTTGATCTTGATCATGGCGCGTTTGTTCGGCGAGTAGACGAGGCTCTCGTCCTTCGCCATCACGCCGTCGAGGCCCGCGCCTTCGAATCGGTTGAACCAGTCTTGCGCGGTCGCGCGATCGCGCGTCGCGGGCGTCACGTAGATCGGCGGCTTCGCTTTTCCGAGCGCGCCTTCGAGTCGCGCGCGGCGCTCCTTCTGCGGTTTGTCGCGCAGATCGTCGTCGCCGAGCGCGAGCACGTCGAACGCGACGAACGACGCGGGCCACGCCGCGGCGAGCATCTTGATGCGCGACTCGGCGGGATGAATGCGCTGGAGGAGCGCGTCGAAATCGAGCGCGCCGTCGTGCGCGATCACGATCTCGCCGTCGAGCACGCATCGTTCGGGGAGCTCCGCGCGCAGCGGCGCGGCGAGCTCGGGAAAATATTTTTGGAGCGGCTTGAGGTCGCGGCTCTGGATCTGCACGTTGTCGCCGTCGCGGAAGATCATCGCGCGAAAACCGTCCCACTTCGGCTCGAAGATGAAATTCTCGCCTTCGGGGATCGTGTTCGAGAGCTTCGCGAGCATCGGCGCGACCGGCGGTTGGAACGGGAGCTTCATCGCGCGCCGGCGGCGTACGCGAGACCCTGCGCGTTGAGCTCGACGTCGAGCGCGAGGAGCTTCATCTCGCTTTCGCCGAACGAAGGGGCCTCCTCGCGGATCGCGGCGCGCCACGCGTCCTCGAGCCACGCTTGCGCCGTCTTCGCGTCGCGCTTCGGTGCATTCTGCACCCATCGCTCCGCACGATCGAGCCAGCGGCGCAATTGCGTCGCGATGACGTCGCCGTCCTCGTACGCGTCGAAGTGCGTCGGGCACACGAAGCGCTCGGCGAGCGAGAGGACTTTGTCGATGCTCTTTCGCGCTTCGCCCGCGTCGAACCCCGTCGGGCTCGTCGAAGGAATCGCGAAACGCCCGTGCGTTTGGAGCGCGGGATACACGAGCCCGAACGTGTCGCCGGTGAACACGGTTTCGATCGCGGGGTCGTCGATGATCGAGTGATGAAACGCGTGACCGAACGTGTCCCACGCGGTGAGCTTCGCGTCGCCGAGCTCGACGCTCTCGCCGTCCTTGAGCGCCTTCACGCGCGCGGCGGGCACGGGGACGATCTCGCCGTAGAGCTCCGCGAATCGCGCCGCGCCATACACGGCCTTCGCGCCGTCGGAGAGCTTCGACGGATCGATGAGATGCTTCGCGGTGCGCGTGTTCGCGACGACCGTCGCGTTCGGAAGGTGCGGAAGAAGCGCGCCCACGCCCGACGCGTGATCGAGGTGCGCGTGCGTCACGATGACGTACCGCACGTCCTCGCGTTTTCTCCCGTGGGCGTCGAGCGCCGCGAGGAGCTTCGGGACGGCGTGCGGCGTGTGCGCCTCCACGAACGCGCACTCGTCGCCCGCGATCCGCAAGTAACACGCGGTGAAGCGCGGGACGATGTCGACGTCGATCGTGTAGCGAGCGTGGTTCATCGCGCGCTAATGTACGATCAAATCGATGCGTGCATTTTGGATCTCGGCGTGCTTCGCGCTCGCGTGGCTCCCGCAGTGCAACTCCGCTCCCGCGGCGCGCGTCTGCACGATCGCTCCGCCGCAATCCGATTTTCACCTCACGACGAACGGCACCGCGCTGATCGACTCGCTCGGGCGCGTGGTGTTCCTGCGCGGCGTCGACGCGGGGGGTCGAAGCAAGTTCGCGCCGTACGTCCCGTTCGACTTCACCGACGAAAATGATTTCACCGTGGAGCTCGGCAAGTACATGGATCGCGCGTCGTCGTGGGGGATCGACGCGATGCGCGTTCCGTTCACGTGGGCCGCGCTCGAGCCCGTGCAAGGACAAGACGACGCGACGTGGCTCGCGCACTACGACGCGTTCATCGACGCGGCGTGGGCGCACGGCATTTGGAGCGTCGTCGACTTTCACCAAGACGTGTACGCGGAGAATTTCTGCGGCGACGGCTTTCCGAGTTGGACGATCCAAAACCCTCCGCCGCCCGCGCACGATTGCCCGCAGTGGTCGCTCGAGTACTTCGGCGATCAAGACGTGATCAACGCGTTCGACGCGTTTTGGGCCAACTCGACCGGCGTGCAAACCGCGTACATGTCCGCGTGGGACGTGATGGTTGCAAGATACAAGGATCGTCCGGGCGTCGTCGGATTCGAGCCGATCAACGAGCCCGCGGGCGGCTCGCAGGACAACGACGCGTTCACCGCAGGCACGCTCACGAATTTTTACTCGATGATGGTGCCGCACATGCGCGCGCTCGCGCCGTCGTCGCTCGTGTTCGTCGATCCCTCCGGCCTCGACGGCGTCTCGCAGACGACCGGGCTCAACAAGCCCACCGGCGACGGCATCGTCTTCGCGCCGCACTTTTATCCGCTCTCGAACGATCCGGACGTCGCGATGACCGACATGCAGAAGTGGCAAGCGGTCGCGCAAGCGTGGAACGTTCCGACGTTCGTCGGCGAGTTCGGCGCGAGCAATCAGCTCGCGTCGACGCCCGCGTTCATGCAAGCGATCTTCGATTCGCTCGACGCGCTCGCGCTCAGCGGCACGGAGTGGGAGTACAGCGTGTCGACCGAGCTCTGGAACGACGAGAGCGACACGCTCGTCGACAGCAGCGGCAACGAGTACCCCGTCGCGCAAGCGGTGATTCGTCCGTTCGCTCGCGCGGTCGCGGGGACGGCCGCGTCCATCGTGACGTCGTTCGACGCGACGAGCGGCGAGTTCGCGCTGCGCTTCACGCCGAACGGCGGCGCGACGAACGTGACGGTCGTCTCGCTCCCCGCGCGCGCGTATCCGAACGGATTCGACGTCGATCTCGCCGGCGGGTGTTACGACGCGACGAGCGCGCCGGGAGAGCTGCTCGTTCAAGCGGATCCCGACGCGACGTTCGTCGGCGTGACCGTCGCGCCGAAGTGACCAAACCTAGCTCGCGCGTCGCGCGCGGCGCTCTTGAATCTTCTTGAGCGGCTGCGCGGTGAGCACGTGCTCTTTGCCGAGCCACGCGCGCCGCGCGATGCCGATTCCGTATTTGAGAAAGCCGAGCTCGCGCGTCGAGTGCGCGTCGGAGTCGATCGCGACGGGCACGCCGAGCTCGCGCGCCATGCGCGCGCCGTTCTCGGGCACGTCGAGCCGCAGCGGCGACGAATTGAGCTCGATCGCGACGCCGGTCTTCGCGAGCGCGCGCATCACGATCTCGAGGTCGAGATCGCTTCCCTCGCGTTGATTGAGCATGCGCCCGAACGGGTGACCGAGCGCGTCGATCTTTCCGGATTCGATCGCGCGCACGACGCGTTTGGTCATCTCGTCGCGCGGCATCCCGAGCTGCGAGTGGACGCTCCCCACGACCCAATCGAGCGCGTGGAGCTCGTCTTCGAGATCGAGCGACCCGTCGGCGAGGATGTCCGTCTCGATCCCCGCGAGCACGCGGATCCGTCCCTTCATCGCTTCGTCGACTTTGCGGATGCGCTTCACGTGCTCGCGCAATCGCTCCGCGCTCACGCCGTTCGCGATCGTCAGCGACTCGGTGTGCTCGGTGATCGCGATGTACTTTCGACCGAGCTTGATCGCGGCCTCCGCCATTTCTTCGATCGTCGCTTTGCCGTCGCTCGCCTTCGTGTGCATGTGGAGATCGCCGATGAGATCCTCGAGCTCGACGAGCTCGGGGAGCGTGTCGTTCTTCGCCGCTTCGATTTCGCCGCGGTTCTCACGGAGCTCCGGCGGCATCCAGCGAAGGCCGATCGCCTCGTAGACTTCTTCTTCCGTCTCGCCCGCGATCGATTTTTCCTTTTCGTCGAAGACGCCGTACTCGCTCACCTTGAGCTTCTTCTTCACCGCGATCGTGCGCATCGCGACGTTGTGCTCTTTGGATCCGGTGAAGTACTGCATGGCCGCGCCGAACGACGCCTTCGGCACGACGCGCAAGTCGCACTGGATTCCGTTCGCGAGGATCACGCTCGTCTTCGTCTCGCCGCGTGCGAGCACCTCGCTCACGTGAGGCTGCGTCGCGAAGGCCTCCATGATCTTCGGCGCGTGCTTCGCATCGGCCGCGACGAGCACGTCGATGTCGCCGACGGTCTCGCGCCTTCGCCGGACGCTCCCCGCGAACTCGCACAAGAGCACGCCGGGCACCGCGCGCATCTTCGCCGTGATCGACTCCGCGAGCTCGAGCGCCTCCGCCATCGGCCACCGTTTCGGCGCGGACGCGCGCTTTCGAAACGCCTCGATCGACGCGAGCAGCTTCTCTTCACGCTTCTGCCCGAAGCGCGGCAGGTCCCTGAGCTTTCCGGCGCGCGCCGCTTTTTCGAGCGCGTCGATCGTCGTGATCTTGCGCTCCTTCCAAACTTGTTGCGCGGTCTTGATGCCGACGCCGGGTAGGTTCATGAGCTCCATGAGTCCGGGCGGGCGCTTCTTCTTTTGCGTTTCGAGCTCGGACAGCTTGCCGGTCTCGACGAGCTCCTTCATGCGGCGGACGACGCCTTCGCCGATGCCGTGGACTTTGCCGAGCGTGTCGTTCTTGATCTTCGGCGCGATGGGCTCGCCGATGCCTTCGATCGCGCGCGCGGCGGCGCGAAACGCGCGCACCTTGAACGGCACCTCGTCGAGCAGCTCGAGAACGTCGGCGAGCTCGAGGAAAGTGCGCGCGATGGTCTCGTTGTCCACCGCCGCAATGTACTGCGAATGATGAAGAATTGTTCAACCCCATGGTGAACGCGACCGTTCGGTCCTAAGTTTCGCGCCATGCGCAGGACTTGGGTTTTGGCCACCGTGGGGATGACGCTCGCGCCGACGTTCGCGTACGCACAAGAACGACAAGATCAGGGCGCGATCAGCGCCGCAAAAGAAGACGCCGCGTTCGACGAGGTTCTCAACAAACCGAAACCCGGCGGGTACACGGCGGTCGCCGTGGGGCGCCGCGCAGCCGAGACGAGCTACGACGCGAAGGCCTCCGAAGAAGCGCTCCGCGGCGCCGCGGCGCGCGTCGACGCCGCGTGGATCGCGTTTCTTCCGCGGCTGTCCGGCGTCGCGAGCTACACGCGCTTGAGCGAGTTCACGCCGCCGTCGCTGCTCGCGGGCTCCCCCGTTTCGCTCGTCGGAACACCGACCACCGGATCGTCCAGCGTCGATCCGAATTCGCTCGTGCAGATCCCCGCGTCGCTCTTCACGTTCCCGCTCGTCTTCAACAACTGGAACCTGCAAGCGACGCTCACCGTTCCGATCAGCGACTATTTTCTGCGCATCAACCAGAACTACACCGCAGCGACGCACGCGCAGACCGCGGCGAAGTACGACGTCGCTGCGGCGCGCGCGAAGGCCGCGTCCGACGGAGAAGTCGCGTTCTACAACTGGATCCGCGCGAAGGGCTCGGTCGTCGTCGCGGAGCTCGCGCTTCAAGATCAGAAGACGCACTTGAACGACACGAAGAACCTCTTCACCGTCGGCAACGCGACGCAAGTCGACGTGCTCCGCGGCGAGACCGCGGTGTCCGCGGCGGAGCTCACGCTCGTCCAATCGAAGAACCTCGCGGACCTCGCCGAGAAACAAGTTCGCACCGCGATGCACATCGACGACGCCGCGGCGCTCGAATCGGGCGAAGCGATCGACGCGACGACGCCTCCGCCGGTGTCGGGCGATTTGCGCGCGCTCATCGCGGAGGCGAAGGCATCGCGGTTCGAAGTGAAGAGCATCGAAGCGAACGTGGAGTCCGCGAAGAAGAGCGCGGAGGTCGCGAAGGCGAGCGCGTATCCCGTGCTCAGCGCGTTCGGCGACGTGATTTACGCGAACCCGAACCCGCGCGTGTTTCCCGCGTCGGACATGTGGTTTCCGACGTGGGACGTCGGTGCGCGCCTCACGTGGAGCCCGAACGACGTGCCGACCGCGCTCGCCAACGCGAACGACGCGCGATCACGCGCGGCGCAGCTCGACGCGCAAAAACAATCGCTCATCGACGGCATCGGAATCGAAGTCACGCAGCAGCTCCACGCGGTTCAAGAAGCGGACTTCTCGCTTCAGAGCTCCGCGGCGCAGTTGAAGTCGGCGCGCGAAGCGGTGCGCGTCGCGCGCGAGCTCTTCAACGCGGGACGCGTGAACTCGACGACGCTGACCGACGCAGAGACGGACCTCACGCGCGCGCGCCTCACGATGCTCAACGCGCGCATCGACGCGCGCACCGCCCGCGTGCGCCTCGATCACGCGCTCGGCCGCGACACGCGGATGGTGCAGATCTCGCCTTAGTTCGCCGGCGCGCTGCAGGTCCCCGTGAGCCCCGCGATCCAATCGCTCACGACCTGCACGCCCTCCGTGTCGACCAAGCTCCGTCCGATCTCCGGCATCATGATGCTCGGGGTGGTCGAGCTCATTCGGTAGACCATGATCGACTGATCGGGTTGGCCGGGGACGATGTCGAACGAGAGATCGCTCGACGCCTTTCCCGTCGCGACCGGCGTCTTGCACTGGCCGAACTGATACGGGTTGGTCACGTCGTCGGCGAGGAGCAATCCGGTGTTGCGCGCTTCGCCGGTCGCGCTGTGACAGTGCGCGCAATTCGCGGCGAGGTACGCGCGCGCGCGCGTCTCCGTCGGGAGCGTCGTGTCCGAGAACGTCGCGAGCACGGGCGCTTGATCGGGCGTCGGCGCGCCGCTGAGGATGCCGAGGTTCGACCAGTGCGTGATTTCGTTTTCGGTCACGCCCGACGGATACGTGAAATCTTTGTTGATGCGATCCGCGCGAAGACCGATCGGAACGATCGTGCCGAGATCCTCGTGGCACTTGATGCACTCGTTCTTGTTGGGCACGAGGTACGTCGTCGTGACGGGCGTGCCGTCGGGCTCGGTGAACGCGAGATCGACGTACGTCCCGCCGGGCTGATACACGGCCTCGGTCTGATCCTCGTTCCACAAATACGACGAGCCCGTCCAGCCGTTCGCCGTGTTCACGAGCACGCGCGTCTCGACCCACTTGTCGTTCCATCCGAACGACTTCGTGACGATCGTGCCGACGGGAAACTCGAACGGACCATCGGACGTGTACGTCGCCGAGGTCCCCGGCGGGAGCCACACCGTTCGACTCTTCGTCGCGTAGTCCGAGAAGAGCGGCGTGGTCTCGTCGTATGGAACGACGCCGTCCTCGGCGACGATCTGCGAATCCTCGATGCTCACCATGCAGTAGTCGGAGAGCTTCGGGTAGAGCGCGTTCACGTACGTTCCGTCACCGCCCGGCGTGCACGGCGTCTGCGTCGAGCACGAAGCGCACGCGAGCGCGCCCAGCGCGGCGACGAGCGCCTTCATTGATCCGACCCCGTGAACGTGATCGGCGGCACGGCGTTCCCCGTGCACGAAACCGCGGTCATGTCCTGCGTCATGATCTGCGCCAAGTTCGAGTTGGTCGAGTTGAGCTGATCGATGTGCAGGTCCACGAACGTCGAGCTCCCGTTGTTCGAGTAGCAGAGGTTCATCGGGTTCGCGTTGTTCGGATCTTGCTGCGCGATCGTCGGATCGACCATCCCATCCCAAAGCAAATCGGGCACGGCGTCGTTCGGGAAATCGGATTGCGCGGTCGAGAGGAGCAAGCCGATCGCCTTCGTGAGGTCGGGCGTCGTCCCGCCGCCGGAGAACGTGTTGTCGTGGATCCAGACGTTCTTCGGAAATGGGTAGTAGTTCGGATCCTGAATCTGGAGCTGCGTGACGTAATAGCTGAGCACGGCGCTGTTGCCGGTGAGGTTGCCCGTCACGGTGTTGTTCTTGAACTCGACGTTCGAGTTCGCCATGACGAGGATGCCGGTGCCGCGCGGGACGAGGCTCACGGTGTCGCCGGACGCGGCGAAGCTCGGCGTGTTGTTGTCGTGGACGTTGTTGTCGTGGACGAGCACGTCGTGCCCGCCGAGCTGCTGCAAACCGGGCAAGTCGAACACGAGGATGCCGGCCGTGTTGTCGTGCACGTCGTTGCTGAAGACCTCGGCGTAGTACGTGTTCTCGACTTCGATGCCCGCGACGTTGTCGTGCACGAGGTTGTCGTGGATGACCGCGTGATCGGATTGACCGAGGTAGATGCCGGAGTCGGATCCGCCCGTCGCTTCGCATCCTTCGACCACGATGTCCTTCGATTGCACGGGGTAGAGGCCGTAGCCGCCGTGCGTCGAAGGATCGTCCGCGGTCCAGAGCGTCTTGATGTTCTTGAGGACGACGCCGGTTCCGCCGAGCACCTTCACCGCGTCGCCGAGCGTGTCGCGCACCGTGAAACCTTCGAGCGCGATGTTCTGGATCGACTGCGCGAAGAACCCTTCTCCGTCTCCGCCGACCGCGCCGCTGAAATCGAAGATCGTCTGATCGATGCCCGCGCCGATGACCGTCACGTTGTCCGCCGCGATCGTGATCGTGTCGGTCATCATGAACGTGCCCTTGTCGAACACGACGGTCTCGCCGCCCGTGAGCGTCGTGAGCTTCGCTTCGATGTCCGTCGACGACGTCCCCGCGGAGATCGACACGCACTCGTCCGCCGCGACCCCCGCTGGGCACGCCGGGCCCGAGGAGCACGCGCTTCCGAGCCACACGGTCGCCAAAGGACACGCCACCCACGCGAATTTTTTCATCGCCGTCCTGCTTACAAACCTCACGCCACGCGCGAAAATCGCCGCGATTCGCGGTTCGGACGCGCGCGATCTGTGCAGCGCGTTGCACAGGTGCGCATCAGAGCGACGAGAGGAATCGACCGATCGCGCGGAACGCGTCGCCGCGTCCGAATTGAAGGAGGTGTCCGCCTTCGAAGCGGACGACGCGCGATTCGAAGTGCGCGGCGAGTCGGTCGGCGTGCGAGACGGGCGTGATGCGATCGCCGTGCGCGGCGACGACGAGCACGCGCTCGGGCGCGAGGAGGCTCGGGCGCGCGAGCGGCGAGACGACGCGATACGCTGCTTCGAGCGCGGCGTGCTCGGCGTCGGCTTCCGCGCCGCGTCCGAGGCGTCCTTGATCGCGCGCGAAGTCGGCGAGCGAAGCGAGCGGGATGATCGGCGCGGCGAACGCGAGATCGCGCTCGACGGTCGCGAGGAGCGAGGTCGAATACCCACCGAGGCTCATCCCCATCACGCCCACGCTGGGCGCGCCGCGCGCGCGGAGAAAACGCACGAGCGATCGCAGATCCATCATCGCCTGACGAAAGCCTTCGTTCGTCACGCGCGGATCGGGGCCGGGAAACGGCGGAGGACCCCGGCGATTTTTCTCCGCGCGGAGCGCGTGGAACGGGAGCACCGCGAGCGCGAGATCGTAGCGCTGCGCGAGCCACGCGATGGGCCACGCGCGCTCCTCGATCGCCCACTGACCCGCCATGTATCCGTGAATGAGCACGATCGCGGGACGCGGGCGCGGCGCGACGAAGAGGCGCGCGTGCGCGGTGCGGTTTCGGACGTGCGACGCGTACTTGTCGCGGATCGCGTCGACGTACGCGACGTACTCGCTCGGCCACGACGCGTCGATCACGTCGACGCCG
>Ga0335078_10000278_pt1 | contig 82762 bp, 64 predicted proteins | sample Lox_Sample_32_FD_206711 | JGI IMG/M metagenome (GOLD analysis project Ga0335078, IMG submission 206711) | Soil microbial communities from Loxahatchee National Wildlife Refuge, Florida, United States - Lox_Sample_3.2 | ecosystem: Environmental > Terrestrial > Soil > Wetlands | place: USA... | reverse complement strand
TGAAATTTTATTTATGCGAGCCGATACCGACAGTAACAAGTACATTTACATCGACAGCAACCCCGACATTCACTGCGACACCAAGCTTTACGCCGACGGTGACATTTACAGGCACGCCTACATGGACTTCGACAAGTTTAGTGTCCGATACGCCTACCTTTACGGCGACGCAGACATTGACATCAATGCCTGTAATATCGCCGACAACCACGCCAACCTCATGCACACTGGCATGGCAGGATCTTGGGAATCCGGGATTCTCGGCAGGGACGGCAATGTACACATCATTGTTTGTGTACAACGGCATACAATATGTGGCATATTCGGACGCCGCAAACGGATATAAAGCAACTGTAATGATGTATAACGGAACAAACTGGGTGAACGTAGGCAGCCCCGGGTTCTCAGCCGGGACGGCATTCTGGATGTCGTTATATGTATTCAATGGAACGCCGTATATTGCGTTTCAGGACGGGGCAAATTCCAATAAAACAACAGTAATGATGTATAACGGAGTAAACTGGGTAAATGTAGGCAGCGCCGGTTTCTCGGCAGGAACAACATTTTATGAATCGCTTTTTGTTTATAATGGAATACCATATGTGGCATATCAGGATAACGTAAATTCCGATGCAGCGACCGTAATGATGTTTAACGGAACCAGCTGGGTAAGCGTTGGCAGCGCTGATTTTTCCGCAGGGCAAACATCATATGAATCATTATACGTGTACAACGGCATACCGTATGTGGCATATTCTGACAACGCCAGTTCTGGTAAGGCGACTGTAATGGAATATAACGGTACAAACTGGGTGAATGTAGGAAGCTCCGGTTTCTCTGCCGGAGGAACATCCGGTGAATCATTATATGTGTATAACGGCACTCCTTATGTGGCATATTCTGACTCGGCAAATTCCAATAAAGCCACGGTAATGATGTATAACGGTACTGGCTGGGTAAACGTAGGCAGTCCCGGATTCTCTCCGGGAGCGGCATATTTTGAGTCATTGGATGTGTACAACGGAACGCCGTATATTGCTTATGAGGATAACGTAAATTCCAATAAAGCGTCGGCAATGGAATATAACGGCACGAACTGGGTGAATGTAGGAAACGCCGACTTTTCTGCCGCAGGTGCAATATATGATTCCTTATATATATATAACGGTACACCGTATGTTGCTTTTGCTGACGGAGCAAATTCTTACAGGGCTACTGTAATGGACCTTGGCTGCGCTGCGGCTGCACTGACATCCACAGTGACACCAAGCCAGACACAAACAATCACATATACCTGCACAATTACGTTTACTATGACCGTCACGGTAACAGCATCAATTACACCGACAGTGACGCAGACCTCATGCACGCTTGCATGGCAGGATGTCGGAAAGCCGGCATTTTCCGCAGGCGAGGCAAACGAGCCGTCGCTTTACGTATACAACGGTACGCCGTATGTGGCATATGAGGATTACGCTAATTCGGATAAGGCAACGGTTATGATGTACAACGGCACAAACTGGGTAAGCGTTGGAAGCCCCGGGTTTTCTGCCGGCGGAACTTATTATGAATCACTTTATGTATACAACGGCATGCCGTATGTGGCGTATGAAGATTATAACAATTCATACAAGGCAACGGCCATGATGTACAACGGTACAAACTGGGTAAACGTAGGAAGTCCCGGGTTCTCTACGGGACAGGCTTATTATGTATCCATGTACGTATACAACGGGACGCCTTATGTGGCATATGCTGACGAGGCAAATTCTGGAAAAGTCACGGTCATGATGTACAACGGTACAAACTGGGTAACAGTCGGAAATGCGGATTTTTCTGCAGGCCAGGCGACGTTCACATCTTTATATGTATATAACGGGACACCGTATGTTGCATACGCGGATGCGGCAAATTCCAGTTACGCAACGGTCATGATGTACAACGGTGCAAACTGGGTGAATGTAGGGAATGCGGATTTTTCGGCAGGAGCGACTGCCTATGAGTCGCTGTCCGTATATAACGGAACTCCTTATGTGGCATATATGGATTACGCGAATTCGGATAAGTCAACTGTCATGATGTACAACGGCACAAACTGGGTGACAGTCGGAAATGCCGGGTTTACCCAGGGAGAAGCAATATGGACGTCTTTATCAATGTACAACGGCATGCCTTATGTGGCATTTGCGGACGAGGCAAATTCCGGAAAAGCCACGGTAATGATGTTTAACGGCAGCAACTGGGTATATACAGGGAATCCTGCGTTCTCGGCCGGTTCGGCTGAATCCGAATCCTTGTTTGTATACAACGGCACGCCGTATGTAGCGTACGAGGACAGCGGTAATTCCAATTACCTCACGGTTATGGATCTTGCCTGCTCTGCGGCAACAATGACGGCAACCCAAACACAGACTTTAATACCGGCAACGCCCACTATAACGCCTACCTCATGCGCGCTTGCATGGCAGGATACAGGCAACCCGGCATTCTCTGCAGGGGAAGCAAACTGGACATCTTTGTATGTGTATGGCGGAACGCCATACGTGGCTTATGAGGATTTTGCAAATTCAGATGAAGCTACTGTAATGGAATATAACGGCAGCAACTGGGTAGATGTAGGTAACGCCGGGCTCTCTGCGGGGCCGGCAACCTACGAATCGTTGTATGTGTATAATGGGATTCCCTATGTGGCTTATTCGGACGCAGCAAATTCCAATAAAGCGACTGTAATGATGTATAACGGAACAAACTGGGTAAGCGTAGGTAGCCCCGGGCTTTCCGCAGGAGGAGCATATTACGAATCACTTTATGTATATGACGGAACTCCATATGTGGCATACATGGATGGTGGAAATTCCAGTAAAGTAACAGTAATGATGTATAACGGCACGAACTGGGTAAATGTAGGTACTGCAGGATTCTCGGCAGGAACGGCAGGATATATATCCCTGTACGTATACAACGGCACGCCTTATGTGGCGTACGAGGATGCCGCCAATTCTTATAGAGCAACAGTAATGATGTTCAACGGCACAAGCTGGGTGGATGTAGGAAGCCCCGGATTCTCGGCAGGAGCCGCGTATTACGAGTCTCTGTCGGTATATAACGGCACACCATATGTTGCATATATGGACGGCGGGAACAGCGATTATGCAACAGTAATGGAATACAACGGTACAAACTGGGTGAATGTCGGTACTGCGGGATTCTCTGCGGGAAAAGCAAACTGGACATCTTTATCCGTGTATGACGGGACACCGTATGTGGCGTATCAGGACGGAAGTAACTCCTATAAAGCAACAGTCATGGAATATAACGGCACGAGCTGGGTAGATGTGGGCAGCTCAGGGTTCTCGGCCGGAGGTACGGCGTATGACTCATTATTTGTATATAACGGTACACCGTACGTGGCATATATGGACGCCGGGAATAACGATTATGCGACAGTGATGGAATATACCTGCCCGAGTATGTCCAGCAGCAGCCTGAAAACAGCTTCAAAACCTGTAGCTACGCCTACTATAATATATGAAACGCTCGACGCAAAAGACGTATATTCATACCCGAACCCAAGCAAAGGCGTGACCAATATAAGGTTTACACTGGCTGAGCCTGCGGATGTGAAACTGATAATAATGGATATTAACTGTAAGATGGTATGGACGCATAATTTAAGCTCCAGCGAGACGTCAACCGGGATAAATAAAATAACCTGGAACGGCACTAATGATTCAGGCCTTCAGGTGTCAAACGGTGTGTATTTGTTTGTGATTGAAGCTGGAAATAAAAGAGTAGAGAAGAAAATAGCAGTAGTAAAGTAAGGGCAGCGCTCCCGCACTGCCCGAAATCTGGGATAATTATATTTGGACAGGACAGGAGTCCTGTCCTTACAAAAACGTTTAATTAATTTAACAAACGAACATCCGCAACTTTATATTTCCTAAAATGTCTAATAATTAAGCCGTTTTTAAAACATACTTGATAATTATCGAATTATGAGCTATACTTGGATATGAAAACGTTTTCGGAGGCTTGGCATACAATAGCATGAAAAAGAAACACTTAAATATTCTACTCACAACTTTCATCATTATCTTATTTAGAATACCAATTTTTTCCAATGTAACAGGAATTTCCAATGTATCCTTAGGCCCGGCAAATCCGCAACCAGGACAAACTACAAATATAAGTTGGGACTACACATGCGACTACGGTCCTGAGCCTGAAATGTATTTTGTGGCCATTTATAACCAATGTCCCATTACCTCGGGCTATGGCGCAAGCACACAGATGAACGTGGTGATAGGCGACGCCTGCGCAGTGCCGACACCGAATTATTCAGGAGACTGCCTTTCCTGCGTTACAAGCAGCGGATGCAATAACATTCCCACTCCGACCGCAGCCGGCACATACCCTGTCACCGAATCATTTGTCATGCCATCTAGCCTCATCCCAGGTGATACTTATTATGCCGTGGTCGCAATGGGAAGTTATAATGTATACTTGCAGTCAAACGGCATCACCGCGCAGGAGCAGGGATGCGTTTCTTTTACAGTACCGCTTACTGCGCCTTACATAAACCTGAACAAGGTCGCCCAAGGTACGACGGCTAACGTAGGCACAAATGTGCTGTTTACAATTTATTACAATGCCGGAAATGTACATAATTTCAAGATAACAGACGCTGTTGACAGCAGATTTACAATAGTATCAGTTTATGACGGCGGGACAGCCGCCGGGCAAAATATTTCGTGGACTATAAACAGCGGGTATATTACTTCTCCGGTCAGCGGGTCGGTATCTTTCCTTGCACAGGTAAACGCAGGAACTGCAGGAACCATAATACCGAATACCGCCGCAGGCAGCTCGACCGAAATTGCGAGCGCAAACTCAAACATCGCCAATGTTACAATAGGCGAGGCAGGTCTCACCGTGTCAAAAAGCGTATCTGAATCAAACGCCAATACAGGAGATACCATTACATACACATTGAATTATACCAATGAGGGTACGACCCTTGTTGATTATGCAAATTTTGACAACGGCCAAATACCTTCCGGATGGACAAATAACCCGGCTGGCGGGACATGGGACGCAACACCGGGTTATCTGGAAGAAACTGCAGAAGGTGACGGATATACCGCCTATATGGACAACAATGTTAATATTCACGACGGTATATATATGATTGATATGCTTATACCATCTGCTGATTCCACAGATAATTCAGGGCACGTGGACTCTGTTATGCATTTTATTGAGACTGATTCAAACGATTTTTTTATGGCAAGAATAAATGCAAGTGACCAGGAAATACATTTAGATACAGCAGCGACCCAGAATGTTGCTGCTTCTGCCGCACGTCCGCATGGAATGAGCATTAATTATGATACCTGGTATACTATGGAAGTAGAAGTTTGCGGAAGCAATATTTCAATGATGGTCTATCCTCAGGGGGGGACTCCTCCATCAACATGGGATTTAACAACCACAAGCACATATATGTGCACAACATGTACAGGCGCTGTGGGTGTCCAATCAAATAATGGCCCTGCTGAGTATGATAATTTGAAGGTTTTCAGCCTTACGGCAGCCACGAACCCGGTGGCGTTCGACACTGTGCCGACAGGAATATCATACCTGGGGTGCAATGGCACATGTTCAGAGACAGGAAATATGATCACGTGGGCCTTGGGCAGCACATGCGGCGGGGCCACATCAGTGTCGTGGTGGGGTAAGGTAACTGCATTGTGCGGGTCAAATATAACAAACACAGCTGGTATAGGGTCTGCCAGTTCGTCGGGCTCGACTTATTCAAATGCCGTCTATACAGGGATATTCTGCAATCCTACACCGACGCCGACTTTTACGATAACAAAAACAATGACGCCGACAATAACAAATACATATGCTACGACTATGACAAACACTCCGACAGTCACACTGACAAGGACCTCTACATCGTCAAATACTGTGACGCCGTCGCCGACATTTACATCGACAAACACGCCAACCAGGTCAAACACGTCGACGAATACAGCCACTCCATCCGGTACCGTCACATCATCGCCTACTTCTACATCATCAAACTCTCCGACCAGGACAAATACGCCAAGCAGCACGAACACGCCGAGCCCGACGCCAAGCGGTTCACCTACAATCACAGCATCGCCGTCGCCGTCAAGCACTGCGTCACCGACAAGAACAAATACGTTATCGCCGACATATACGTATACAAATTCACCGACGCCTACATTTACTTCTACTTTTACCTATACATTTACTGTCACATCTACACCGTCTCCGACATATACCGGCACAAACTCGCCGACCCGCACCAATACTTCTACATTGTCTAATACGCCTACATTGACAAACACGTTATCGCCAACATCCACCAGCACTCCATCTCCGACGTCGACTGTCACAGCCACCAGGACCAATTCGCCAAGCCCGACAAGCACATCAACAGTCACATCGACCTGCACGTTTACAACAACAGATACACCGACATCGTCGATCACGCCGACATATACAATTACCCTGACCTATACGCCCGTAATCATTTCAGCCACTATCACGCCTACGTACACTGTTTCACCCACGGTCACTATTACGTCCAGCTCAACATCCACCAGGACATCAACGTATACGCCTACATCATCTCTCACGCAGACAAATACAATTACGTCATCCATGACCAGTACTCCGTCGCCGACATCCACAAATACGCCGACATATACCTGCACTCTTACTTCGACATCCACTTATACCATTACGCTGACATTTACACCGCCGATAATTTCTGCTACAATCACGCCGACTTACACGGCCAGCCCGACAATGACTTATACCGGTACTTCTACTGATACGGCAACGAATACCGCTTCGTCTACCGCAAGCGACACAGTTACGCCATCATATACGATGACTTTTTCGCCAACTTCCACAAATACAATACCTAACCCACCGACTTTGACAGACACGCCGACAGCCTCGCCTACCTACACGCTTACATCGACTTTTACAGTAACTGACACGCTTACGGATACGCAGACTTGTACGCAGACTTCAACATTCACTCCTACATATACAAATTCGCCTGTGGATACATCAACCGATACACCAACAAACAGCCCAACACTCACTGTAACTGCTACTTTCACAGGTACGCCGACCCAGTCATATACGCGCACCGATACGCTGACCAGTACGCAAACGCCGACTTATACAGCGACGCCGACACTGACGAATACGCTCAGCCCTACAGGCACATATTCACAGACAGTGACATACACGTGTACTTTTACCTATACGGGCACTTATACTTTTACGCCGTCTTCCACAACAACACTGATGCCGAGCATTACATCGACGCCAAATGCAAACCCGACCGTGGTGCCTAAAGTTTCCCTTGGCATGTCGGGCGATAACCCGAAAGTCGGAGCAAAAATTACATTTACACTTATAGTGGACAATACTTCAAATACAACGATAAGCAATATATCCGTATGGGATTCACTGCCGGGCGAGGTTTCGCTGCTTGGCGTGAGCCTGCCGTCGCAGCCTACACCTGTAGTTTCAGGCAATTATATTGAATGGAACCTGACCGGCACTGCCGGCACTCTGCAGCCGGGGCAATCACTTGTAATTCAGTTTACAGTCACATTAAATACATATAACCCGTCAAATACTCTGATAAGCAACGTTATGTCAGTCGATTACAACGACCCGTTCTATAATTTTATAAAACACCCCCCCTTGACGTCAAACGTCATGTTTTACCCGATTGGCAAGGTTGAAGTTTATCCAAACCCTTATAACCCGAACAGGGCAATCAACGGCACACTGAAGTTTGTTAATGTTGTGCCCGGCACGTCGATACAGATATATACTGTATCAGGTGAACTGGTGGACTCCATCACCGCAAACGACATCGTGGCTTACTGGAACGGAAAAAACAGATATGGAGAGAAGGTATCTGCCGGAATATACTATTTTGTTATCACAAATATTGACGGCACACATATGCAGGGAAAGATATTTCTTTTGTATAATTAAAATTTCCAATTTTTAATTGCCAATTGAAAACTTTATAAACACAAAAACTTCAAACTCTTTGACTTTCAGGAATATATATGATAATAATATGATATTAAAGAGATGGTCCCGCTCGTCCTTTGCAGGCAAAGGACTTGACCGGGGACAAGTAAGAGTAAAATTTTGCCTGCGCCATTGCCGGCTTGGCAAAATAACTCTTACTTGGAGGCTTATACATGATAAAAGAAAAAGTTGAGAAAATAATAAACGAGCTCAGGCCGTTTCTTCAGGGAGACGGCGGGGACGTGGAGCTTGTAGAAGTGAACGAGCAGACAGGCGAGGTAAAGGTAAAGCTGCAGGGAGCCTGCCATGGCTGCCCGATGGCGACCATGACGCTCAGCAGCGGTATTGAAGCACGCCTGAAAGAGGAAATACCGGAAGTGACGAAGGTTACGTCGGTAGAAGAGTAACACTCTTAAGAATGTTCAGGACGAGTTCAAAGAGAGTTTGTAAAGAGTTTGGAATTCCAAAACCAGAATATCATTTCAGGCTATTTCAATAAGGTATCTAATATGCTCCTTAATTTGCTTATCTGGGTTAAAAGACAAACCAAAATATTTCTTTATTTTATTCACCTTATAAAACGCAGGGTTGCTTGACCAGCCCTTGTTAATCACTTTTATCGTGCTTTTGCTTTTTGTCATTGCTACGGCAGTACGGGCAATCTGCTCCCAGGTGACGAATTTATTGCCAAGACCGTAGAAAACCTGGTTTTTCAGCCTGCTGGCAATCAGCCTGCCGTATATTTTTGCCAGGTCGCCCGCCCAGATAAACTGGGTCCCGTCGTTCTTAATAACCTCTATCGGCCTGCCGTATTTCGCGTTTGAGCATATTTTCTTGAAGCGCACATCAGACTCGATGGTGCCTGACTGCACCACAGGGTTGCCGAAAGTATAGCCGGGCCTTATCACGTTGAAAGCAATCTCCGGGTAATAACACGAGTAAGCGTCCATGAAAAGCTCGACCGAGCCTTTGGTGGCGCCGTAAAAATCAAGGGGGTGCATTTTCGCGGTTTCATCAGTGTCCTTTGCTATCGAGCCCTGGGCTGCCGTGGATGAAGTAAAAATGATTTTTTTAGCGCCTTTTTTAACGGCGATATCGATGATTTTTACAGAGGATAAGGTTTCATTTTTTATCATTTCAGGGCCGGTGTCGCCCCAGCAAAGCGCGATATGCACAAGCGCGTCTATTTTATTTATCGACCTTTCCAGAGAACCGTAATCGAGCATGCTTGCTTTTTTTATTGAGACATTCGGGAGTTTTAGCAGGGCAGGTACCTTGCCTGAGTTCCTGGCCAGGATTATTATTTTGTTCTTGTTTCCGCATAATTCCCTGACGACATAACTACCGATAAAACCAGTGCCGCCGGTTACATATATATCCATTTGCCACCTCACGCAGCCAGTAAAGATAATTTTATATTGACATCGTGTTAATAATTATAGCATAATTAACGGCAATTACAAATATATTGGGTAAAAAAACTAAAACACAGAGGTGAAGGCATGAAAAAAATTATTTTAACCGCTCTTGTTTTTACGGTTGTTTTTTCCACGACCGCGTTTTGTGTTTCATCCACTGTCCTTACATGGAACAGGGATTTCGGAATCGGAATCATCGCGGGTGATCCGACAGGATTAAGTTTTAAAATATGGCAGACAAAAACCACGGCAATAGACGGCGCACTGGGCTGGTGGCTGGGCGATTACGTAAACGTTCACGTGGATTACCTGATACATAACCTTACGCTTATCAAGATAAAAGAAGGATTGATGCCGGTTTATTTCGGTATAGGCGCGTTTGCCGGAGCATGGGGCGGGGGCGGGGACCTGGGAATAAGAGTGCCGTTGGGATTGAGTTATCTTTTTCAGGACTCTCCACTGGAATTATTTTTTGAAATAGCACCTTCATTAAACGTCATACCCGGGACTTCCTTTGGCGTTGGCTGGGGACTAGGCGCAAGGTATTATTTTCAATAATACATTTACTGCCAACCCTACCACAACTCAAACCTGTGATGTTTGAATACATTTTTGTGGCTGAGTAATCGGGGAATATACTTTAGTAAAACAGGGTTTTTTGAAGAAACTTTAAAAAATGCCTTATGGTCTTTTTTGAGAAAACTGTCTGAAACAAAATAATCGCCTATTAAATTCAGGATTTTTTCCGGGTATTTATAACAGCTTTTTGCCTCGTTTAAAAAAGTGCTGTTTGCAAACGAATATTTTCTGAGGCGGTTTTCATACTTCCGTAGCGATTTTTCACGTCCTGTGCGAAAATATTCAACAATAACAGAGGCGGCTTCTCTTGCGCTTACAAGGGCAGGATAAATACCTGCAAGGGAAGCCGGGTTTACAAGTCCGCCTGCGTCGCCGATTAAAAGAGCCTTGTGTTTATACACTGTTTTTTTTATGCCTGATACAGGTATATAACCGTGCACAAAAGCCAGAGGCTTGCCGCTTATACGGCCAAACAGCCTGCTTATAAATGAATCCAGATTGCTTTTTGATGCACATCCGCCGCCAACGTTTAATTCACGGCTTTTCTCGAAAACCCACATATAATAATCCGACTGACTGTCGTAATAAAAGGCAAGATAACCATCGGCGATAAAGTTAATGGAATTTTTTGCAAGTTTATACTGGAATGCCGGGGTGAGCAGGTATTTATTTTTAAAAAACGTCCTGTCAACGAGCGACTCGGGACCGTCTGCGCCGATAAGTATTTTTGATTTAAAGACGTCCCCTCCTGATTCTATTTCGAAATCTTTGCCTGAATATTTTATTGCGGACGCTTTTGTCCTGAGAAATATTTTTGCACCTGCTTTTTCAGCAAAAGAGGCTATGTATTTGTCGAATTTGTCCCTGTTTACAAGAAATCCCGGCGTATCAACGAAAAAATATTTCATATTCGGCATATACACCCTGAAACCTTTTACTTTTGAGTCAATGTACGAATCGTCATAAAAGCCGCTTTGTTTTAAAACACGCTCGCTTATGGCCTCGCCGCAGCATATTGGCACGCCTATTTCCTTTTTTTGCTCGAGCACAGCCGTGCTTATGCCGTTTTTTGCGAGGTTGTATGCCGCTGCACAGCCTGCAGGGCCGGCGCCTATTATAATTACATCGAATACTTTCATTTTTCTCTCCTTTTTCATAAGCATTATATAAATTATTACCGTAAAAGTCAAAATTACATTTCTGAACTTGAAAAAATAATATATGGCGTTATAATTTAAACATAACGTATGCAGAAGAACGAGGAGATATATGAATTACAAAAAAGTTTTATTCTGGGTGTTTTTGTATGCGACAGCAATGGGGTACCTTGAATCCGCAGTGGTTGTCTATTTACGCGAGCTGCTGTATCCTGCAGGCTTTGATTTTCCGCTTAAAACAATACCAGGAAATTTGCTTATTGCCGAGGTAATAAGGGAATTTGCCACTATAATAATGATACTCGCCGTCGCTATCCTTGCCGGCAGGACGAAGCTGGAAAAATTCGCTTATTTCTGCTTTGTATTCGGGATCTGGGATATAGTTTATTATATTGGTTTGAAAGCAATATTAAACTGGCCGGCAAACTTTTTTACCATGGACGTACTTTTTTTCATACCTGTTGTCTGGGTAGGGCCTGTGCTGGCGCCTGTTATAGTTTCAGCCGCGCTTTGTGCAACGGCAATAATTATAATTTATTTTAGCAACAACAACATAAAATTTTATAATACATGGCTTCTCTGGTCCGTGGAAATAACAGGCGGGGTTATTGTTTTCCTGTCTTTCCTTACATGCGTTGGAGACGTCATAAAAAATAAATACCCGGAACATTTTTACTGGCCGTTATTTACTGCCGGCATTGTAATAGGTTTTGCAGCTTTTTGCTGCGCAGTTTACCGGACCGTGAAGAAAAGCAGGAAATCCGGAACTGTAAATTAACGTAAAACGTCAAATATACCAGGTAAAAACACAAAATGAACAAAGATTCTATTAAAGCCTCGATCATACTTGTTTTAAATATGTTTATAGCTGTTGCGCTTATTACCGCGATGCCTGCTTACTTCAACAACAGGGTATTCCTTGATAAAAGCCAGACCATAAAGGAAGCCATGTTTTACCACACGGTCTGCAACGGCGTACAGTGCGACCTTTGCCCGAAGGAGTGCTTTTTGCCGGAGGGCTACAGGGGAAAGTGCAGGGTAAGGATTAATACAGGCGACAAGCTCTTTACCATGGTTTACGGCCTGCCAAAGTCAGTGGCAATAGACCCGATAGAAAAAAAGCCGGTTTACCACCTGAAGCCCGGGTCGACCGCTTTTTCGATAGCCACCAACGGCTGCAACCTGAGGTGTGATTTCTGCCAGAACTGGCAGCTGTCCCAGTGCAATCCGGAGGACTCAGGCTATGAAACGATGCTGCCTGAAAAGGTAGTTGAGCAGGCACGGCTAAATAACTGCCAGTCAATAGCTTATACATATTCGGAGCCGGTTATTTTTTATGAATATGTTTACGACACGGCCAGGCTCGCTAAAGAAAAAGGCATTTACAATGTTTTCATATCAGGAGGGTATATAAACAGGGAGCCGCTGGAAAAGCTTCTGCCTTACCTTGATGTCGTGAAAATAGACCTGAAAGGTTTTGACGACGGTTTTTACAGGAGGACGGTAGGCTGTAAATTGTCAGACGTGCTGTCCACGCTAAGGACCCTGAAGGCAAACAACAAACTGACCGAGGTTGTAAACCTTGTGGTTCCCGGATTGAACGACAACATGGGTGAGATAAGGCAAATGAGCAGGTGGATAAAAGAGAACATGGGCGCTGACACACCGCTTTTTTTTACCAGGTTTTACCCGCAATACCTGCTCTCGAACCTGCCGGCTACCGACGAGTCAACGCTTGTAAAGGCGCATGACATAGCGAAAGAAGAAGGGCTGCAGTACGTATATGTAGGCAACCTGCCCGGCAATGTTTATGAGAGCACATATTGCCCTCATTGTGGTAGAATAGTAATAAAGCGGTACGGATATACAATACTCGAAAATCACATAAAGGACGGCAAGTGCGGATACTGCGGGTACGCGATAAGGGGAATATGGTAATTGTATGACTGAAAGGTTTGATGTTTGGAAGCCCGGAAGATTGTAATTATGCCTTAAAGAACTTGCCGGGCTTTAATTACTAAATTGTGAAAAACGGAGAAAAAATGAAAAAAGTTTTAATTATGTGTGTTTTAGCAGTATGTTGTTTTGCTTTATGCAGTTCCGCAGGAAACAGTAAGCTTGATGCAGGAAAGATAAAAAATTCTGTTTATAACAATAAATTTTTCGGCATGTCGGTCCATGTACCGGAAAAATGGAACGTACAGAGCAGCGAAACCAATAAAGAGCTCATGGACGAAGGCACCAGCGTGGAATCGGGCAAAGATAAAAATATGAAAGCGGTCCTTGATTCCTCTGTCCAAAGGTCGGTCAACCTCCTGACGGTTTTTAAGTACCCCATAGGTTCTGCCCATGATTTTAACAGCAGCTTTGCCGTTATTGCCGAGAAACTTCCGGACATGTACAGTATCAGGGACGGCAGGGATTACCTGACCAGCATGAAAACTATGATGGAAAACGGGCAGCTAAAATATGATTTTTATGGAGGCATTAAGCCGGTAAAAATCGGAAACAAAAATTTTTATATGCAGAAAACAGGTTTAAAGTTCAAGACCATGGTAATACATCAAAACTATTATTCTTATATAGTAAAAGGTTATGCCTTGTGTATTGTGGCAAGCTGGGCTAGCGATTCTGAATGGGAAGAATTAAACAAGGTTTTAAATGCAATTACCTTCAACAAATAATCGAGCCGGTTAAACGACCGGCCGGATAAATGGAAATATTTGAAGTAAAAGGATATTTATGAAAAACAAAATTAAAATACTCATAATACTGGCGGGAATGCTGATGATAAACATGAAAATATTTGCGCTTGACGTGACGATAAAGGAGAACTCAAAGAAGATACAGACATACGGGCTTTTTGAGCTTGATATTAAGGCGGACCTGGAACCCGCGAATTTTTACAACTATGACGAGACAAGGATTGAAGCGGTTTTTAAAAGCCCTGATAATAAGACAATGACAGTTGACGGATTTTACTGCAGGAATTTCAATTACGATAAAACTGCGAATTCGTACGCGCCGGGTGACGAGGTTTTCAAGGTGAGATTTTCACCGACAAAACAGGGCAAGTGGTCATACCAACTGAAAATCTATAAAACCAACCAGGAAATATACGAAAGCAAATGGCTGAATTTCTCATGCGCAGGTTCAAAGGGTGAAAAAGGCTACATAAGAATAAGCAAGGAAGACCCTTTATTCATGGAATTCGGTAATAAGGAGCCTTTTTACGCTTATGCCATGGATATTTGCTGGCCGAAAGACAGGGGATTCCTTGACTACACGGACTGGCTGGACAAGTTCACGAAAAACGGCGGAAACATGATAAGGGTATGGATGGCGCCGTGGAGCTACGAGATTGAGTGGGATGGGAAACTCCGCAATTACGAGAGCAGGCAGCAGCAGGCATACGCGCTTGACCAGCTGATAAGCCTGTGCGAGCAAAAGGGCGTATATGTAGAGCTGTGCCTTGTTCCGCACGGGGACTTCTCATTGCACGCAAACAGCAAGTGGGACGACAATCCTTATAACGTGAAAAACGGCGGTATACTGGAAAAGCCGGACGATTTTTTCACCGATGACAATGCCATGCTTATATTCAAGAACAAGCTGCGGTACATAATAGCGAGATGGGCATATTCCACGCATATTTTTGCGTGGGAGCTTTGCAACGAGGTGGACCTGACGGAAAACTACGACTCTGAAATAACATCAAGCTGGCACAGGGAAATGTTTGATTATATTTCAAAATACGACATATACAGGCACCTTAAAACTACATCATTTGCAGACCCTTATAAGGAAGAAATAATCTGGAATTTAAAGGGCCTGGATTTCACACAAACACATATTTACGGCCTGAAACAGGAGGCCGAGGAAATATGCGATATATCAAAATATAAGATAGAAACTTTTTCAAAACCGCACATAGTGTCGGAATACGGCATAGACACCACACCCGACTTTATAGCAAAGGGACTGGACAAGGACGGGATAAACATCCATAACTCCATATGGGCAGGAGCTTTCACGCTGTCGTTCGGAACGCCCATGACGTGGTGGTGGGATAATTACGTTGCCCCGAACAATTTTTTCAGGTACTACAAGCCGCTTTATGAGTTTACAAAGAAAATAAACAGGGTAAAATCCGGGTTTTACGACCTGAAGAATACCGATGTTTTCCTGAATAAAAACAGCGGAACCAAACCCGTAGACCTTGTAATATATCCCACGGATTCGTGGGCGAGGCCGATAGAAAACAAGTTTATAATCAATAACGACGGAAAAATAGACAACAAAAGATTTTTAATAAGTTTCCTGCAGGGCGATGCCAACTCCAAACTGAAAAATGACCCCGTGTTTTACATCAAGAACGACCAGCCGGTAAAATTTACAGTAACAATATCCGGCGTGTCAAATGAGGCTGATTTTGCGGCATACCTGAACGGACAGGAATTGACACGCGTGAGCATGACGGCGGCAGATTTCCCGCAGCAGGCAAAATACGTGGACCAGTGGAAAATATATCAGGCTACAGGCATAGACAAGGAAGTTGTGATTGAAGTGCCTCGCGGCGATAACGAGATAAAATTTTCAAATCCCGGTAAAGACTGGCTGCAGATAAGCTCCATAAAGATAGAAAACTTTATGAGCTCAAGGCTGGCGCCGGTATTTGTTACGGGCCTTCAAAATAGTAATTCGGCGTACATCTGGGCGAAAAATTCAGGCTATTCTTGGGAGCACCCGAGCCCGGATCCTGTTGAAGGCGCTTATCTTGAGGTAGCGGACCTGGTAAAAGGAAGATACGTGATAAAATTTTATGATACATATGCAGGGAAAGTAACAAAGATAAAAGAAGATATACTTGACAGGAAGGGAATGAAGCTTAAAATTGAGCTTCCTGTAATAAAGACCGACTACACCATAAGCGTGGAGAAATATAAGAAAGGCAAATGAATTTTGACCCTGGAATGAGAATAAATTAAATGGTGAAAAATGAGAAAAGAAATATACGATTTATTAAATGACAAAAAGGAAATAAAAAAAGGCAATTATATAATAATAGATACAGAGAAGATATTCGAGGAAGTAATAAACAATAAAATCGGGATAAAATATTTTCTTTATTCAGATAAAGGCTCTGATATCCTCAAGAAATACGCTGATGAGATAGGGGATAAGGCCGAGAAAATAAAAGCAGCATATATTGACAAGTTCGCAAGCGTAAAGACGCACCAGAATTTTATTGCCATAGCAGAGGCGCCGGAAAATAAATTAGTAAACATCGAGGACAAGGAAACCGTTATTTTGCTCGATAATATCCAGGACCCGCAGAATATGGGCGCAATAATAAGGAGCGGCGCGGCATTTGGATTCATGGACTATTTGTTCCTAAACTGCGCATATATTTTCAGCGAAAAATCGATCAGGTCGTCTGCGGGTACTGTATTCCTGATAAATCACAGGGACGTTGCCCCGAAGGAACTGAAGCAATTAAAAGAAAAATTTAAGATTATAATAACAGACGTGGATGACGGCGAAAATATAAGAGAAATAAAAAAATACATGGATGACAAGGCAATAATAGTTTTCGGCAATGAGGGCAGGGGCGTAACGCACGGCGTAAAGGCCATTGCCGACCATAAAATGAAAATAGACTACCCGGAAATGAGGGTTGAATCCTTAAACGTCGCCGCGACAGCAGCGATAGTTTTCTATGAACTAATCACATAAAAACAAATCCAGGGAGAAATCATGAAAAAATCATTTATGATTATTACGGCAGCCATGGTAATGGCCTTTTTCTGCATGGGAAAAGAAAACGCGGGCGCATCACAAACAGCAGCAAAAGCTCAGTTTACCGCGGAGAAAATAACTGCGGGAGGGGTACACAGCCTGGCTATAAAAAACGACGGGACTCTATTTGTAACGGGATATAACGGCGAAGGCGAGATAGGCAGGGGAGGTATAAGCAAAATAAAATGGCTGGTAAACATGCTAGTGTGGCTGAAATCTGTTACGCATAAATGGTCGCAAAACATGAGGGCAGCCTATGACGAACAGGATAAGGAACTTGAGGAAGGGACATCCTCAATGGGCAGCGTCGAGCCGAACATGTGGGGGATAAACAGCAGCAATACTTTTGTGCAGGTCATGACGGGCGTAAGCCAGACTGCGGCCGGGTACTATTACAGCGCTGTGCTGAAAAATGACGCTACACTGTGGACGACGGGTTGGAACAATTACGGGCAGTTAGGCAACGGGAGCAAGGAGCAGGGCAATGTTTTCACGCAGGTCCTTGCCGGGGTAAGCGCGATAGCCTGTGGCGGGAACCACACTCTTGCAATAAAGAGCGACGGCAGCCTGTGGGCAGCGGGCAACAATTACGACGGACAGCTTGGAACAGGAGATATGGTAAATAAATTTACTTTTATGCAGGTTATGACGGATGTTTCGACTGCATCAGGCGGATGGAAACACACGCTTGTATTGAAAAAGGACGGCACACTATGGGCGACAGGTGACAATACATATGGCCAGTTGGGTACAGGCGATAATAACAGCAGCGTTAAGTTTGTTCAGGTGCTTTCCGGGGTTGCTGCGATAGCTGCGGGAGATTATCATAGCCTTGCTCTGAAAAAAGACGGTACACTGTGGGTAACGGGAAACAATAACGAAGGCGAGCTGGGAACAGGCGACAATATAAACAAAAATAAGTTTATAAAGGTATTATCCGGGGTAATATCAATAGATGCCAAAGGATTGAGAAGTTTTGCTGTTGTAAAAGACGGCAGTTTATTGGCCGCAGGATACAACGACGACGGCGAGCTCGGCACCGGTGACCACGTAAACAGGGAAAATTTCGTGCCGGTGTTAAAGGATGTAAAAACGGTTTCTGCCGGATGGAAGCACAGCCTTGCTTTGAAAAAAGACGGCACTCTGTGGGGCACCGGCGAGAATTACGACGGGCAGCTCGGGGTTGGGGATAATAATACCAGAAAAGAGTGGGCGCAGATATACCAATAATATCCATGGCAAAAAGCGCAGGGCTGTCGGGATGGAGGCGTAGAAGAACAAAAAAACGTTGCCGGCGTAATGCTGATACCTAATCACGGATTTTTAAATAGGACTTGAATTTACAATGGAAAAAGGCTTCATTTATGATATACTTTGACGCATTAAAGGTATTATAATAAAAATAGCTCAAGGAGGAAGAAATGAAAAAATTAATAGTTGTCATGTCGGTTCTTATTATCGCTTTATCACTGGCAGGTGCATGCTCGAAGAAAAAATCCACTCCGACTTCTCCAGCAGCAACGGCTACCCCGGGCCTTCCGATATCATGGATACAGGCGGACGTTTCAGCCGGATTTTCAGGCAGGGACGGGCACACGAGTGTTGTTTATAACAATGAAATCTGGGTGATAGGCGGATTTACCGGAAGCGGGTATCTTGGGGATTCGTGGTACTCGGCCAGCGGCACAAACTGGGGATGCACAAATACCGCGGCGTTGACCACGGCAAGGGCCTATCACAGCAGCGTAGTATACAATAACATGATGTGGGTAATAGGCGGAACATCGAACGGGACAAGCTATTTAAACGACGTATGGTCATCATCAGACGGGGCAAGCTGGTCAGCATCAATACCCGGAACTGTTTTCAGCGCAAGAGAATATCACAGCAGTGTAGTATACAATAACGCGATGTGGGTAATAGGAGGATGGAACGGCAATTATTTAAACGATGTTTGGTCATCCGGTGACGGCACAAACTGGACGCAGGCAACAGGAGCATCAGGTGCGGCTTTTGCGGCAAGGCAGCAGCAGGCAAGCGTGGTGTTTAACAACCAGATATGGGTGCTGGGAGGAAGGTTTGCGGGTGGGGCCCTGGGAGACTCGTGGTACTCAAGCGACGGTGCAACATGGGCCAGTGTGACTTATACAGCATGCTATACGCCCAGGTACGGGCATACTGCAGTGGTGTTTAACAACATGATATGGGTTACAGGCGGATACAGCCTGAGCGCAGGAGACCTGAATGACGCATGGTACTCTTCGGACGGAATAAACTGGGCAGAGGCTTCGACGGGCGCCGCATATACTGCAAGACAGTCGCATACGTGCGTGGTATTTGAAAATGAAATATGGGTGATAGCAGGCGAGGGCAGCGGGTACTACAGCGACGTGTGGAAAACGCAATATTAAAATTTAATTGAAAATTCAAGCCCGCAGGCAAAACCTGCGGGCTTTTTTGTTTTGACGGAACATTTTATATAATTTTATCGTCTAAATATTTGAAATTTAAAATCAACCAAGAATACAAAAAAGGAGGTAGTTATGAAAAAATTAGGTTTACTGGCAGTTGCAGTAGTTATGGTTTTTGCTTTTTCAGTTTGCCTGCTAGCGGATGACCCGGCAGGACAGCCTAGCGGTTTCCACGGAAAAATGATGGGCAAACGCATGCACAAACCCATGATGGGTGGCTTTTACAGTGCAAGAATGATTCTTGGCATGGCGGCAGAGCTGGACCTGACGGCGGACCAGTTTGCGAAGCTGAAAGAAATCATGAAAAGTGAGCCTAAAAAGGACAAGGGCAAAGGCGGAATGAAGGATGAAATGGAGGCCCTGAAGGCAGAATTTAAAAAGGACACGCCGGATGAGGCGAAGATTGACGAAATATTGATAAAGATGAATGACAAGAAGATCGAGGCAATGAAGGAGCGCATACATAACATGCTCGCTGTAAAGGCAGTTCTTACAAAGGAGCAGAAGGATATTTTGAAGAAGAAAATGGAAAACATGAAGAAAAAATGGATGGACAAAGGCCAAGGCAAAGAAGATACGAAAAGCGGAAACGATAACAAATAATTCCTCCCTTAGTCATACGCTAAGTTTTTAATAAAGCCCCGGGAACTCCGGGGCTTTTTTTTGTGAAAACATCAAGATAATATGGTGGGAGCAAGTGGCAAAAACAGCTGTTTTCTCCAGACTAACCGTATTAACCAATCTTTAATATTGACTTCATTAAACCCTAACAAAACGATGATTTTTCAATGTTTACGCATATGAAATACTTGTATTTTCCTGTTGACATGCTGGGGGATGGGGTGGTAATATAAGGCAGAAAGTGGGATATAATCCCATGAGGTGACATGACGTGGTACAGACTGGTTTTATAGGTTATTTTCTGCACAATTTGGATGAAAAAGGCAGGGTAAGCATACCCGCCAAGTTTAAGAAAATTATTGATGACGGCGTATCCAGCGAAGCTGATAAAAACAAAGTAGTGCTTACCACTGAAAACAACAATTGTATTGCGGTAATACCAATCCAGCGCTGGGGTGAAATGATAACGAAATTTATGGAAGGAAAAGACTGGGAAGGGTCTGAAGAAGACAGAAAAAAGACCAGGCAGAAAACAGCAAATGCCGTTGAGGTAAATATCGATAAGAGCGGCAGAATAATAATACCGCAAAACCTGAAAAAACATGCTGGCATATCGAAAAGCGTTGTATTTTCAGGCGTAATGGACAGATTTGAGATATGGGACAAGAAGAAATATGAGGAATACCAGAAGTCTTAAAAATTGTTGAATGTTGAAGTTGAAATTAAGAATTAAAAACATTTAATATCAAACAGGAGGAAATCGCAGATGGCGACATTGACGCAGACGAAGAAAGTGGTGATCCTGATCTTAAAAGGCGACATAGATATCGAGGATGTGCTGGCGTTAAAGGAAATAATTTCTTCATTCATAGAAAAGGACAACCTTTTCTTTGTTCTGGACTTCTCCAAAGTGACGCATATTAACGTGAGCGGCATTGAGTATCTAAATGAGAGGAAGGAAAGGGTGAGGAACATAGGCGGTGATATAAAAATAACAGGCGGAAGCGATTATGTTAAGAACCTTTTCATATATGCGGGTTATTGGGGCGAGTTTGAGTTTTACAACACCGAAGAAGACGCTATAAAGGCTTTTGAAGCCATAATATGACATACTCCCACGCCCCTGTCCTTTCTGCAGAGGCGCTGGAGTTTTTGAAACTTGACAGGCAAGGAATATGGGTTGACGCGACGCTGGGGCTTGGAGGCCACAGCGAGGCCATACTCAAAAAAATAGAACAGGACAGTTTGCTGATAGGCATTGACCGCGACGCCGAAAGCCTCTCCCTGGCAAAAGAGAGGCTCAAGGGATTTATAAATTTTAAGGCGGTGCATGCCGATTTCAGGGATATAGACGAAGTTTTAGACGGGCTCAACATAAAGCATATTAACGGGGTATTGTACGATCTGGGAGTGTCAAGCATGCATTTCGACAGGGGAGACCGCGGATTCAGCTTTTCAAAAGAAGCCCCCCTCGACATGCGGATGGACAAAAGCAGGGAACTTACCGCATCAATTGTAGTAAACAACTATAAACGCGCTGACCTTGAACGAGTCATATTGCAATACGGCGAGGAAAGGGATTACAGGCGCATATCCGAAGCAATAATAAAAAACAGGCCGATCGCGACAACAACGCATCTGGCTGAAATTATAGGCAAAAGCAAGCGGTATAAAGAAAAAATAAACCCGGCAACAAAGGCTTTTCAGGCCATCAGAATAGAGGTAAACGACGAGCTGGCCGCAATATCGGAAAGCCTGAAAAAAGCACTCTCGTACCTCGCGCCGGGAGGCAGGATAGCAGCTATAAGCTTTCACTCGCTTGAAGACAGGATAGTAAAGACTTTCTTCGCGACGGAATCAAAGGACTGCATCTGCGATGACAAGAAAGGGCCGTGTACCTGCGGCCATAAAAAGACGCTCCTTGTTCTTACAAAAAAGCCGGTTACGGCAGGCACGGCTGAAATAAATGAGAACCCTAGGGCAAGAAGCGCAAAATTAAGGGCAGCGGAAAGGCTGGAGGTTTGATTTGGCTTACACAAGCTTATCAAGCAGGTTTTTAAGGATACTGGAGCCGGAGAGCGCACGCAGGAATACGGGCGGAAGGGGCAAGAATATCGCCCTGGTGGTAATGATATTCATACCTGTTTTCATATACACATGGCTTTATATTCAGACCATCAACATGAACTACGAGGTAAACAGATTAAAACAGGAAAACGAGAAGCTCAGGGCCGATTCGAAGAAAATAGAAATGAAGCTGCAGGCAATGATGTCGAACGAAAAAATAATGGAGATAGCCATAGGAAGATATGGGTTCAAAAAGCCTGCTGAAAACCAGGTTTTTGTAATAAAAAGGCAAAAGAATTTTTTGCAGGAAATAATGAATAAGTTTTTTGGTGCTGAAACTAAAAGCTAGCTAAATGGGTATTACGCTGTTCCCTCCGATGAACATGAGAGGGGACATAAGAAAGAGGAACAATGAATACGGCAATTGACGACTCAAGGAAGCTGAACAGGCGGATAGAGTTTTTATTCATAGTCTTTGTGCTGGGCATGCTTGTAATATTCGGCAAGCTTTTTTATTTGCAGGTAATAAAGTATCCGTTTTATAAGGATAAGGCACAGAAAATGCATCTGCGTACGGAAAAGGAGCTTGTCGCGCGCGGCACAATATATGACAAAGCCGGTATAAAGCTTGCGCTGTCGGTGAACACGGGCTCTGTCTGCGCGTGCCCGAAGATGATAGCGAACAAATGGGACGCGGCTGCGCTGCTCGCGCCCAAACTCGGTATGACTTTCAAGGAGATACTCTCGAAGATAAACAACAAGAAGGAGTTTGTTTACATAAAAAGGAAAGTTGACATGGACCTGGCGCAGGAAATCACAAAGCTGAAGATAAACGGGATATACATAGACACGGAGCAGAAAAGGTACTACCCGTTTAAGGAAATGTGCAGCCAAGTGCTGGGATTTGTTGGCACCGAGCACACGGGACTTGAGGGAATAGAGGCGCAGTATGATAAATATCTGCGCGGCAAGACTGGCCTGGTAATGATTAAAAAGGACGCGAAGGGCAGGCCGGTATTGATAGATACGGTGGACGTGAAGTCGTCAGACCCCGGCGCAGACCTGTACCTCACCATAGACTCAAACGTTCAGTACCAGGCACAGAAGGAAATTGACGATTGCACTAAAAAATATAACGCGAAGTCAGGCACGATAATAGTCATGAACCCGAACACCGGCGCGATTCTTGCAATGGCGAATTACCCGACGTACGACCCGAATAATTTTCTGGGCACAAGCAGGGACAAGATAAGGAATGTAGCGCTGACGGACGTTTTCGAGCCTGGGTCGACTTTCAAGATATTCACGATGGCAGCTTTTTTAAAGGATTTCCCAGACAGCCTGAACGAGAAGGTCTTCTGCGGCAACGGCAAGTATCTTTTTTTCGACAGGTATGTGCATGACGACCAGAAAAACGGATGGCTGACAATACCGGAGATAATAAAATACTCATCAAACATCGGCATGGTATACCTCGCGCTGAAGCTATCGCAGGAGAAGCTTTACAACGAGTATTGCGCATTCGGGTTCGGCAAGCCCACGGGCATTGACCTGCCAGGCGAGACGTGCGGGATATTGCGCAACTACAAGGACTGGGACAATACTACTATGACTTCAATACCGTACGGCCAGGAAGTAGCGGCCACTTCAATGCAGATAGCCAGGGCTTACGCAGCAGTAGCAAACGGCGGATACCTGGTAAAGCCGTACGTGGTGGAAAAAATGGTGAAGAACGGGAACGTTATTTATGAGCACAGCGTGCAGAAATCAGGAAAGATTTTATCAGAAGACCAGAGGCAAAAGCTTATAACCATGATGAAAATGGTCGTTGAAAAGGGAGGCTCTGGGCAGAAGGCTTTCATAGACTCGTACGAGGTCGCTGGCAAGACAGGCACCGCGCAAAAGCATGACCCGAGCAAGAAAGGTTATTTGCCTGGAAAATACGTGGCGTCTTTTGTAGGGTTTTTGCCAGCGGACAAACCCGAGATACTGACATTTATAATGGTTAACGAACCGCATCCCGCATATTACGGCGGCGACGTAGCGGCTCCCGTGTTTAAGGCCATAAACGAAGCCGCGATTTCCTATATGCATATCGCGCCAAGCGAGAAACAGAACATTGAACCGGCGGAAAACACCGAAATAGTAGAAATTCCGGATTTTTCAATGAAAAAATACAACGACGTCAAAACTTTTTTGTCGCGTAAAAAAATAAATTATAAAGCATTCGGATTCGGGCACTTCGTTATAGGACAGGAGCCCCAGGCTAAAGCGAAAATAAGCGGCGGAGAGACCCTGTATATCCTGCTGGGAGATATGGATAAAAATAACAACCTGAAAGTTTATATGCCGGACCTTAGAGGATGCACGGTGAGGATGGCATGCGAGATACTTGAAAAAATGGGAGTAAAGATAAAATGCGTCGGGAGCGGCATTGCGGTAGGCCAGGATCCGAAAGCCGGCGTGGCTGTCGAAAAGGGCAAGTCATGCACGGTCAGCTTTGACACGAAAAGCAGCACATGACAAAAAAAATCAGGCTAAAAAAATTGCTTTCAGTTATCGGCAGGTACAAAGTGCTGAGAGGAAAGACAGATGTTGAAGTAAGCGGCATTGAGGAATCATCCCTGGACGTCAAAAAAGGGAGTGTTTTTATAGCAGTTAAGGGTTTTTCCGCGGACGGGCACGATTATGCTGCGGATGCCGTAAAACGTGGCGCAGCAGCAGTCGTAGTGCAGAAAAAAATGAGTGTGCCCGGGAATGCGGCGGTAATACTTGTACACGACTCAAAAGAAGCTCTTTTAAAGCTTACGGACCTTATTTATAGGGACGTGAAGAAAAAAATCAAGGTGATAGGAATAACAGGAACAAAAGGAAAGACGACGGTGAGCTACCTGATAGCAGCTATCCTTAAGCAGAAATTTAAAATGGACATGGCAATAGTCGGGACAATAGCGTACCGCATAGGCAAAAAGGAGCATCATTCAAACAACACAACGCCGTCAAACCTGACCCTGCATAAGCTGATGGCAGAAGCAGTCAACAGCGGAATAAAATATTTTATACTTGAGATTTCATCACACGCGCTGGCGCAGGGAAGGGCCGAGAACATCACGCTGGATACCGCAGTGGTGACGAACGTGACGAGGGATCACTTTGATTTTCATAAGACTTTCAGTAATTACCTCAGGGCCAAACTGAAGATTGTGGACCTTGTAGGGCAAAAAGGTACGGTTGTAGTAAATGCGGACGACCCGAGCAGCAAAAAGTTCGTAAAAAAAGCCCAAAAGAGGAGGTTGAAAACCGTGAAGTACTCATTGAACAGGCATACGGAAATAAATGTGGACAGCTACAAGATGGACATCAGCCACATGAAATTTTTGCTCAATATCAAAGGAAAGCCGCTTAATATGCAGTCCAGCCTTATCGGCAGCCATAATATTTACAACATTATGGCGGCGGCGGGTGCAACGTTCAGGACAGCAGGCCTTGCAAATATTAAAAAGGCCATTGGAAATTTTAAGAAGGTTGAAGGAAGGCTCGAGAAAATTTATAACAATAAATTCATAGTAATAGTCGATTACGCCCATACCACGGACAGCCTGGAAAAAACACTGCAGGTTTTAAACAAGCTGAAACAGCGGCAGATAATTACCGTATTCGGCGCCGGCGGAGACAGGGACAAGGGCAAGAGACCAATGATGGGAAAAGTCGTGGAAAAACTGAGCGATAAGTACATTATTACTTCCGACAACCCGCGTTTTGAGGATCCGGAGGCAATAATCAGGGATGTTTTAAAAGGCATAAAGAACAAAGACGGGGCAATTGTAGAAGTTGACAGGGCAAGGGCTATTGCGCGTGCCATAAAAATGGCGTCCGCCGGCGACATAATTTTCCTCGCAGGCAAGGGACACGAGACGTACCAGGCAATAAAAGGGAAGAACGTGCCGTTTTCAGACAAGGAAATCGCGTTAAAGGAGATAAAAAAGAAAAAATGAAGCTTACAATAAAGGAAATATACAGCCTTTTTGAAAAGGAATACAGCGGCAAGGATTTTGAAATAAACGGCATTTCCACGGACAGCCGGAGCTTGAAATCCGGCGAGGTTTTTGTGGCAATAAAAGGGGAGAACACGGACGGCCACAAATACGTGAAAGACGCAGCCGAAAAAGGCGCCTGCCTTTTGATTGTGCAGAAAGACGTCAAAGCTGAGATGCAGGTTATGAGAGTGAAAAATACCAGGAGCGCCCTGCTTGCGCTGGCAGGGTATTATCTGGACAAATTCAATAAAGTAAAGGTCGCTGCAGTGACAGGAAGCAACGGCAAGACATCAACAAAAGAAATCCTGGCGGCTCTTTTGGGAATAAAGTACACGACCGTAAAAAGCGAGAAAAGTTATAACAACTATATCGGCATGCCTTCCACTATATTCAGGCTCACTGACGGCACACAAGCCCTGGTACTGGAGCTGGGCATGAACCATAAGGGTGAGATAAAGAGTCTGGCTGGAGCGATAAATATAGACACGGCTGTAATAACAAATATAGGCAGGTCGCATATAGGTTTTTTCAGGAGACTGGAAGATATTGCGCTGGCAAAAGCGGAGATTAAAGCGGGCCTGAAAAAAGACGGCGTAATAATATTAAATGCAGACGACAAGCTTTTCGGGGTTTTGAAAGGGAAATTCAAGAACAGGAAGATATTGACTTTCGGGTTTGGCGATGCATCTGACATAAAGGTTGGAAAAGTCGAGGCGTTAAAAACAGGCACTGCCTTTACAGTGACCATAAACGAGAAAAATTACCCGATGAGCACAAAACTCCGGGGCGTGCATAATATTTATAATATAGCAGCTGCGATAGCTGCGGCAAACTCGCTCGGAGTGAGCGTAATGGATATAAAAACAGTGCTGAAGAAATTTACAATGGCAGGGTTAATGAGGTTTGAGGAAAAACAGATAAAAAGGCTGGGAGTGACGATAATAAACGACTGCTATAACGCAAACCCGGACTCTTTCAAGGCGGCTGTCGACACCCTCAAGATGTATAAATACAGGCCGCTTATTGTGGTGACCGGCGATATGCTGGAGCTCGGTGAAAAATCCGCCGAGTATCACAGGGAAATAGGCCAAAGCATCGCAGAGTTACCGGTTAAAAAGGCAATGATTTTAGGCAAATATGCCAAGTATGTGGAGCAGGGCATATTAATGAAGAAAAGGTCCATATACGGAAATAAAATCAAAAAATACACCGACAAAAACAAGCTTGCAAAAGACCTAAAAGCTATAATTAAAAAAGGCGATACAGTTTTTATAAAAGGCTCAAGGGCCAATAAACTGGAAGAAATCGTAGATAAGATTAAAAAACGATAATGAGAAGTTGTTAAGTATATAGTTTTGACAGTTAAAATGAAATGATGTGGATGTATAAAACTGATCTAAAGGAGAATGCATGTTTTACCACATAGTTTACCAGTGGCATGTGTACATATCGTTCCTTAACGTATTCAGGTACATATCTGTGCGCGCTGCGTTTGCAGCTATCACGGCATTTGTCATGACACTTTTGGCCGGCAAGTTTATAATCGAGAAGCTGAAGGGGCTGAAAGTAAATCAGGTCATAAGGACTGACGGGCCGCAAAAGCACCTTTCAAAGGCAGGTACGCCGACCATGGGCGGCATCATTATTATAACAGCTTTTTTGACCTCGATGCTGCTTTGGGCCAGGTTTGACGACACCTACATATATTATATACTCGTTTCGGTAATATGGTTCGGATTTATAGGCTTTCTGGATGACTACATGAAACTGAAGGTGGGGACAAAGGGCCTTTCGATAAAGGCAAAATTAATAATGCAGTTTATAGGCGGGCTCATAATAGTATTTATGTACGTGTTCCTGGAAAAGGATTTTAAGTGCCTCACCTGCCTGAGCATACCTTTCATCAAGTACCCGATCACGCTGGCAATGTGGTTTTACATAGGGTTTACGGCCTTTGTTATCGCAAGCTGGTCAAACGCCGTGAACCTGACAGACGGACTTGACGGCCTGGCTGCAGGCATATCGCTTTTTGTTTACGCCACCTTCGGAGTAATGGCATACATAATCGGCAATGCGAAACTAAGCGAATATTTGCTGCTGATACACGTGGCCAAAAGCAGTGAACTCACCGTGGTATGCTCCGGTTTTGTCGGCGCGCTGCTTGGATTCCTGTGGTTCAACACCTATCCAGCGGAAGTTTTCATGGGAGACATAGGCTCGCTAATGCTAGGCGGAGTGATAGGCACAATATCAGTACTTATAAAGCAGGAAATATTGCTGCTGCTCGTAGGCGGCATATTCGTAATAGAGCTTATATCTGTGATTTTGCAGGTGACGTCATTCAAACTGACGAAGAAAAGGATTTTTATGATGGCACCGTTGCACCATCATTTCGAGTTAAAGGGCGTATCAGAACCAAAAATAATCATAAGGTTCTGGATAGTGACCATAATTATTTTGCTTTTTACACTCAGCACGCTTAAGTTGAGGTAAAAATGTCCAAAGCAGATGCTAATGTGAGGCAATGATGGAACGAATTGATTTAAAAGGGAAAAATATACTGGTATTAGGCGCAGGTAAAAGCGGTATTTCTGCGTGCGAATTTGCGCTGGATAAAAAACCTGCAAAAGTCATTTTGAGCGATTCAAAGCCCAGGAGCAAGTGGGATGAAAAGGCACTTTCGCTAGAGCAGAAGGGAGTTGTCATAGAGGCAGAAGGACACAATGACAGCTCGGTTGTGGATGCCGACGTTATTATAGTTAGCCCGGGAGTGCCGCTATCCGGAAGCTGGTACGAGACGGCCAAAAGGCAGGAAAAATACATAACGGGCGACATAGAGCTTGCGTACCAGTATGACAGCTCAAAAGTAATAGCAATAACAGGCACAAACGGCAAAACCACAGCAACAATGCTCACATATGAAATATTAAAGGACCAGATGGGAGATAAAGTGGCTGTCGGAGGCAACATTGGCACGCCATACCTTGAACTTGTCCGACAGAAGAAAAAATACGAGTATGTGGTGCTTGAAGTGAGCAGTTTCCAGCTGGAGACAATAAAGGTTTTCAAGCCCTTTGTGGCATCGATTCTTAATATTACCGACGACCATCTGGACAGATACGCGTCAATGCAGGAGTACGCACAAGCAAAGGCGAATATATTCAAGAACCAGGATGAAAATGACGTGCTGATACTAAACAGCGACGACAAGTTCACAGGAATTATGACATCAATGGCCAAAAGGCCAAAGAAGATATATTTTTCGGCTTATGAAGAACTAAAAGACGGATATTGCATGAAAGGCAATGAATTTGTGAAAATGGAGAACGGGCAGGCAAAAAAGTTTTTCAGCACAGATGGCATGAACCTCATCGGAAAGCACAACTATGCCAACGCGCTGTCGTGCATAATAACCGCGGATGCGATGGGCCTTGATATGACCAGAGCAGCGGAAACGGTAAGAAAGTTCAAACCTGCGGGCCACAGGATAGAGTTTGTCGCGGAAGTGGCAGGGAAAAGATTCTACGACGATTCAAAGGGAACAAACATAGACGCTGTAATAAAAGCCGTGGATACATTCAATGATGATCTGGCGCTAATACTCGGCGGCAGGGAAAAAAATACTGATTTTACCAAGCTTTTAAATGTGCTGCCGAAATATGTGAAGAAAATAATAGTTTTCGGTGAAAACAGGGAAAAACTAAAAGGCGTTTTTGAAAAGACACATGAAGTAATCGTGGCTGACACGATGGAAGACGTGGTGCAAAAAGCAGCGGCACTGTCAGGCGTTAAGGTAGTGCTGCTCTCACCAGGATGCGCGAGCTTTGACATGTTTAAAAGCTATGCGCATAGGGGTGATGAATTCAAAAAATACGTAATGAAGGCGCAAAAAAATGAAAAGTGAACTCGAAAAAATAGACTACGTGCTTTTTGTGGACGCTTTTGCGCTGATGCTGATCGGATTTATAATGATTTACTCAAGCAGCGCAGTATTTGCCTACGAGAACTATAACGGCGACAGCGCGTTTTTCCTGAAAAGGCAGATAATATGGGCGGTTGCAGGCGTAATTATGGCTGTACTGTTTTACAGGATGCCGAGCCAAAAACTGAAAGATGCAATACCAAAGATAATGACAGTAACCATTGTGTTGCTTTTGCTGACGCTTGTGCCCGGGCTAGGCAGGAGAGTGGGAGGTGCGAGGAGATGGCTGAAACTGCCGCTTTTGCCGCCGTTCCAGCCGTTTGAGCTTGTGAAGCTTTTTTATGTGCTGTACCTTGCGAATGTTTTCAGCGATGACAAAATTGAAAACAGGAAAAAGCTGACAAGGTCCCTTATGATGACGGGGATAATCTGCATTGGTCTTATCCTGGAACCTGATTTCGGCGCGGTTTTTACAATAACAGCGATTTTTTTGATAATGTACATTATTTCAGGCATGTCGCTTATATATTTTCTTTTCCTTGTGCCTGCTGCGGCAGTGACACTTATTATCCTTATATTAAAGTCGCCTTACAGGATGAAAAGGATAATGGCAATACTTAATCCATGGTCAGACCCGCAGGGTATGGGTTTCCAGACGATACAGTCGTATATTGCGATAGGCTCTGGCGGGATTTTCGGGCTCGGGCTCACGCATAGTCAGCAAAAATTTTTATACCTGCCTACTCCGCATACGGACTATATTTTTTCCATAATAGGAGAGGAGCTTGGACTGATAGGCACGGCTTTTGTGCTTGTCCTGTTCTTTATAATACTCTGGCGCGGGATATATATAGCAAGGAACACCAAGGACAAAATGAACAAGATTACGGCAGTCGGCCTGACACTCATGGTAATAGTGCAGGCTTACCTGAACATGGGTGTAGCAATAGGGCTCATGCCGCCGAAAGGAACAACGCTGCCTTTTTTAAGCTCCGGCGGGTCATCCCTGGTAATAACAATAGTGGCGATAGGGATACTTCTTTCGATATCAAAGAAATTATACGGTGAAGACAGAAGATGAAAGTGATGCTCGCGTGCGGAGGCACAGGAGGGCATATATTCCCGGCCATCGCGATAGCCGAGGAACTGAAAAAGAGGAATAAGAAAACAGAAGTGTTCTTTGCAGGAAGCGATACAGGAATGGAAAAGGACATACTCAATAAGCAGGGCTACAGGTTTGCGGGAGTCAGCGCAAGACCCTTTTCACGGAGCATGTTCGTGAAAAATATACCAAATTTGTTCTTTAACATAAAGGCGATATTTGACGCAAGAAAACTGGTGAAAGAGTTCAACCCTGATTTTGTTGTCGGCACAGGCGGGTTCGTGTCCTTTCCTGTAGTCTTCAGCGCAAGCAGGCTGAAAAAAAAGACACTGATACATGAGCCTAATATGCTGCCGGGGATAGCAAACAAAATGCTCGCAGGGTTTGTAGAGCATATAACTACAGGGTTTGAGGAAACTGCGGCTTATTTCCCTAAACAGAAAACAACGGTAACAGGCAATCCTACAAGGCCAAGCCTGAGAGGAGAAAGCAGGAAAGCAGGGCTTAAGGCGTTTGGGTTATCGCAAGCAGGTAAGACAGTACTTGTGATGCCTGGAAGCAGGGCAGCGCATATGATAAACGAAACACTTATTAAATCACTGGAAATAATAGAAAATGAAATTAAAAGACTGCAAATACTATGGATGTGCGGCAAGGCTGACCTTGAAAAAGTCAAAGTTGCGGCAAAAGGGCATAAAAAAGTAAGGATTAAAGCCATTGAGTTTATACACGACGTAAACGCGGCATACGCGGCGTCGGACGCAGGAATAATGCGGGCAGGAGCAAGTACGCTGTCGGAGATTACGGCACTTGCTTTCCCTGCGATACTGGTTCCTTATCCGTACGCTACGGACAACCACCAGGAAAAGAACGCAGCTGCTTTTGAGAAAAGAAATGCAGGCATTGTGATAAAGGAAAGCGCACTGGCACCTGAAAAACTGGCCGGCGCAATCAAGCAAATACTTGATAAAAAGGAAAACAGCAAAATGAGGAAGAATCTGAAAAGCATGTACAAAGGCAACGGAGCAGAAAAGATTGCCGATATTATAACGGGTGAAAAACATGCTTCCTGAAATCAAAAGGATACACTTTGTCGGCATAGGCGGGTCAGGAATGAACGGTCTTGCCGAGATATTCATAAATATGGGCTATAAAGTAACAGGTTCGGACATGAAAGATTCGGAAAACACAAAAAGGATCAGAAGCCTTGGCGGGAAGGTATTTATCGGGCATAAATCAGAAAACGTCGGCAATGCCGAAGTGCTTGTATACTCAAATGCGGTGCCTGACACAAACCCTGAAATGCAAAGGGGAAAGGAAATGAAGATACCAGTAATACCGCGGGCTGTGATGCTGAATGAAGTCATGAGACTGAAATATGGAATAGCAATAGCAGGATCGCACGGCAAAACCACCACGACTTCGATGCTGGCGAAGATTATGGAGGTCGGCAAATACGACCCTACCTATATTATAGGCGGCATAGTAAAATCGCTTCACGGAAGCGCAAAGGCAGGAAAAAGCAAATATGTAGTAGTGGAAGCTTGCGAGGCCTTTGGGTCATTTTTGCACCTGAACCCTGTCATCACAGGCGTGACAAACATAGACGACGACCACCTGGATTATTACAAGAATATGGATTCCCTGAAGCAGGCGTTTGTGGACTTTATAAACAAGACACCTTTCTACGGCATGACTTATTTAAACGGTGATGATACGAACACAAGGGACATCCTTCCAAAGATACACATCAAGCATGTGCTGTTTGGTTTTGACAGAAAAAACGATATTTGCGCAGAAATCACGGAATCAAAGAAGTTCATGCAGAGGTTCAAGATATATAAGTACGGGTCGATGCTTGGCGAGTTTGAGCTTAATGTCGCAGGCAGGCACAACGTGGCAAACGCTATGCTTGCCATAGCAATAGCGAGCGACCTGGGAGTGAAAAAACAGGCGATAAAGGCTGCTTTGAAGACATTCAGGAATGTGGAGAGAAGGTTTAACATTTATGATGAAAAGAAATACACAATAGTCGAGGATTACGGGCATCACCCAACGGAGATAAGGGCAGTGCTTGAGACAGGAAGGAACGTGACTGACAAGAACATAATTGCCATATTCCAGCCGCACCTGTTTTCACGTACACAGCAGCTTTACAAAGATTTTGCACAGGCGCTGAGGCTGTCAGATTACGTGATACTTGACAATATCTACCCGGCCAGGGAACAGGCAATTCCCGGGGTCACGTCTGAGCTGATACGCAGGCAGATGAAAAAGAACGGATATAAAAACGTGTTTTACGAGAAGTCTTGGGAAAGCATAATAGACAGGCTTAAAAAGATTACAAATAAAGGTGATTATATTTTCCTTATCGGAGCAGGCACAATAAACCAGATAAGGGAGCAGATTGAGAAAGGCCTGAAAATTAAATGAAAAATTATATAAAGGAACTGAAAAAACAGGGCATAGAGTGCTACGAAAACTACAATGTAAAGCACATGACCAGCTACAAGATAGGCGGGATTGCCGACGGCTATGTCGTGGTGAAAGATATGGCCGAACTTATATATGTACTCAGGGTACTGAAAAAAAACAGAAAGAAATTCATGGCCGTGGGCAGGTGGTCAAACCTGCTGGTAAGCGACGCAAAAATAAATATGGTTTTCGTTTCATTGAAAGGTGATTTTGAAAAAGTAAATATCACTGAAGACACGGCATACGCAGGCGCGGGCATAAAAATGCACGAGCTTCTGGAACAGCTCGCGAGGTATGAGCTTTCAGGGCTGGAATTCACGGCAGGGATACCAGGCTCGCTCGGCGGCGCAGTATATATGAATGCAGGAATAAGGTCGAAATCAATGGCAGACGTTATTGACTGCGTATATGCAATGGACAGGCTGGGCAAGTTAAAAAAAATAGAAAACAAGAAATGCAAATTTTCATACAGGCACAGCATATTCCGCGATAATAATGACATTATCGTAGGCGCGGAGTTCAAAGGCCTGGTAAAAAGGGACAGGTATGAGATGCTTTCGGAAATAAAAACAAGGATAGACAACAGGAAAAAAAAACATCCGCTGAATTACCCTAGCGCAGGGTCTGTCTTTAAAAACGGCAAAAACTATTCAAGCGGTGAAATGATAGATAAAGCCGGTCTGAAGGGTATATCCATAGGCGGTGCAAGGGTTTCGGAAAAGCACGCAAATTTCATTATAAACGCGCATAATGCCACGTTTGACGACGTGAGTAAACTTATAAAAAAAGTAAAAGCCGAAGTTAAGAAGAAACTGAAGATAAAACTGGAGGAAGAGATAATTTATATAAAATAATTGTTGAGTGTTGAATGTTGAATGTAGATTGAAATAAATCAGGAATAGTACAGATGAGGTGACAGTGAAAGTGAATGACAGAAACTTAAAACAGCTGAAGATCGGCGTTCTCATGGGCGGGCTGTCAAGCGAGCGCGCAATCTCGCTTATGACAGGCAAGGGCGTATATAACGAGCTAAAAAAGAACGGGCATAACGTAGTCTCCCTTGATATTGACTCGTATAGCCTCGATAAAATCATTAAATCAAAAATAGATGTTGCTTTTATTGCGCTTCACGGTACATACGGTGAGGACGGAGTGATACAGGGAATACTGGAATTTTTAAGAATACCCTATACCGGCTCCGGAGTTCTTGCCTCGGCGCTTGCAATGAACAAGGAAAAAACCCAGGAAATACTCGAGTATAACGGCATTGCAGTGCCGGAATGGACGGTCATAAAGGAAAAGCAGGAATTGAATAAAATAAAAATTAAGTATCCGGTAGTATTAAAACCGGTTTGTGAAGGCTCGGCCGTGGGTGTTTTTATAGTAAAAAATCTTAAGGAAGCAAAAAACAAGTTTTTGAAGGTAAAAAAGTTTGGCGGAGCAGTAATGGTACAAAAATATATAGAAGGAACCGAGATATCGGTGCCGATATTGGGTGAAAAAGTGCTTCCTATAATAGAAATAATACCTGCAAACAAGTTTTATGACTATGACGCAAAGTATACACCCGGCAAGTCAAAACACATAATACCGGCCAGGATCACCAGTGACATTACCAAAAAAGCCGGGGCAATAGCCAAAAAAGTGCACGAACTGCTGGGCTGCAAGGATATGTCAAGGACAGATATAATAGTACAGGGAAATAAATTGTATGTCCTGGAAACAAATACCATACCAGGCATGACGGCTGTGAGCCTTCTGCCTGAAGCTGCAAAGGCAGCAGGCATAAGCTTTTATGAAATGATAGTAATTTTATTAAAGAGGACTTTAGGGAGGAAATCAAGTTGATTGAAAAGAGAAGGTATTTCGTAAGAAGGATGAGCACAGGCGGAAGCGCAGTGTTAAGGAATTTTTCCTACACCATCAGAAAGGTATTGATCTCAGGGCTGATGGTCGTAATGCTGCTTTTTTGCGTGGGGCTTATAGTGAAATATTTTTTCCAGACCAGGGAGTTTAAGATGAATATAAGCATGCCGAATTTTAACTTTTTAGCCGTGCCGAAGTATTTTATTATAAAGGATAATTTTTATATCGTATACAGCAACGGAGCGATCAAAATGGTGGACAGCAACGTGGATAAAGCCGATTTGCCCGTGCTTTCCGGGGCCGGACTTGCCGAAAAAGACGGGAAAAAGCAGGAGGCTATGAAAGAAGCGCTCAGGATCAGCCAGAAATACCTGGCCGATATATCGGAAATCAACATAAATAATCCGGCAGACATTTTTTTACTTACTGTAGACGGCAAAAAAATAATGGCAGGAGACAGGATTACAGATGAAATGATGGAAAACTGCATGATGGCAATGGATAAGTTTAAAAAACTGCATAAAAAATACACCACAGTCGACATACGGTATAAAGATAAAATAATAATAAAATGAAAGGCGGTGAGCGCGCGATGGCGAATACAAAAATTGAAAACGTGATAGCGGCAGTTGATATAGGAACGACGAAAGTATGCACGGTAATTGCCGAAGTAAGCGGAGAGGAAATAAACATTATAGGCGTGGGCTGGCAGGAAAACCACGGCGTGCTGAAAGGGAGCATTATTAATATTTCAGAAACTGCGGATGCGATAAAAAAGTCCGTGGAAAAAGCAGAAGAAATGGCAGACCTGAAGGTGGAATCGCTGATAGCATCGATATCCGGCAGGCACATAATGGGAATAAAAAGCCACGGCGGCACATCGCTTTCGCATACAAAACAAAAAGAAATAAACGAGGAGGACAAGGAAAGGGCAATCGAGCTTTCCACGAGCGTGCCGATCTCCCACGACAGGGAGATCCTGCACATAGTTCCGGTTCAGTATGTCGTGGACTCCCAGGATGAAATTAAGAACCCGATAGGAATGACCGGACTGAAGCTCGAAGTCGACGTATATATTATTACTGCAGCGACAACTGCCATCGATAATATCAAGAAGTGCATTCAAAGAGCAGGGTACAAGCTGGAGGACATAATACTGCAGCCGATAGCTTCGTCACAGGCAGTGCTCTACCAGGATGAAAAGGACATAGGGGTGCTTATGATAGATATCGGAGGCGGGACAATTGATATGGCGCTTTATAACAAGGACGCACTTAGATTTTCGAAAGTAATACCTGTGGGAGGTTCGCAGCTTACAAACGACATAGTGCAGGGACTTCAGACGTCGAAAAACGCGGCGGAGGAAATAAAGAAAAAATACGGGCTGCTTTACAGCGACGATGCGGGCGAGTCGGAATTTATCGAGGTGCCAGACATGACAAGCGACAAAAAGGCTACAATACACAGGAGAGATATCATCCAGTACATTAAACCAAGGGCAGAGGAAATGGTGGAATTTGTAAAAGAAGAGCTCAGGAAAGAAGGCATAGACAAGGCCATGTATGGCAGCGGGGTTGTGGTCACCGGGGGAAGCGCGCTCCTGCACGGAATGGAAAGGCTGATAAAGGAACAGATGAACGTAAGGGCAAGGGTAGGAGTACCGATGAAAGAAAAGATAGTCGGGCTGTACGACATAATAAATACGCCTGAGTATTCAACGGTAATAGGGCTCATAGATTATTACATCCATGAGCAGGGAATAAACAACCATTTCCTGGGCCAGAAAAGCATGCTGGACAGGATAATAATATTCATGAAAAATCTGATAAGCGAATTTTTCTAAGGAGGAGGTGCTTCATGTCAATAATTGACAAGCAGTTCGAGATTTTGGAAACAAAGGAATTTGAAGAGTACGTGGGCGCAATCATAAAGGTGATGGGTGTGGGAGGCTGCGGGTGCAACATTATCAACGATATGCACACGTTCGGCCTGAACGATGCCGAGCTCATCGGGGTAAACACCGATGTGCAGTCACTCGGGCGTATAAATGCCAATGAAAAAATCCAGATAGGCAAGCAGCTGCGCAGGGGCAGGGGCAGCGGGAACAAGCCTGAGATAGGCCAGAAATCCGCGGAAGAGGACAGGGGCCTCATTGAAAACAAGCTGACTGGCACAGACATGCTGTTTATAGTCGCGGGCCTTGGCGGCGGTACCGGCTCCGGCGCCTCGCCGGTGATTGCCGAGCTGGCAAGAAGCGCAGGGATACTGACCGTCGCGGTTGTAATAACGCCTTTTAAGCTTGAACTGAACGAGGAAAAAACAAGGATCGTTGAGGAATCACTAGCGAGCCTTAAAGAAAGGGCGGATACGGTAATTACAATTTCAAACGAAAAACTGTTCAAGGTTTTTGACAAGAATAAATCCATACACGAAGCATACTCTGAAGTTAACAGGGCGCTGATAAACATAATCAGCGGTATAGTGAAAATGATAACAGTTACCGGCGACCAAAACATAGACTTTGAGGATGTCAAGACAGCATTGAAGGAAGGCGGTAACGCTTTTATCGGCATTGGCAAGTCCGGAGGCATGGACAGGGCAAAGCAAGCCTATGAAAACGCAATAAAGAACCCATTTATGGACGATGTCAATCTTGCCGGAGCAAAGATAATACTTGCAAACTACGCAGGCAATATAACTTTAAACGAAATCAAGGAAATAGAGAACATCAAAGCGCAGCATGACGCGATGGCTGAAGACAAGCCGTGGGTTAAGTTCGGGTGGGCAAATGACCAGAGCATGGGCGACGAGATAGAAGTCACAATATTGATAGCAGGCATAAATTCAGGCATAGGCTCTCTCAGGGAAAAGGAAGAGAAGAAGGTAAAAGGAGTACCGCTGGTGGAGAACATAAACGAGCTTATGGCTGATAATTACTCAAACGAGAAGATTGATATACCTACTTACCAGAGGGTAAAAATACAACAGCCTGCGTCACAATATAAAAAGAATAAAAACCAGCAGACACCTGTACAATTAAACTAAAAACGTTTATCGTTGTCCGGTGAACACAGACAGTCACTCGCCAAAGAAGATTCGCGAATTCTCTCTACCTGTAAATGACGAGAGATGAAGTGAGGGCGGGAGTTGAATGAAAGAAATTGTTTTAAATCTTATTTCAGGAGCAAGAAGATTGCAAATCTCATGGATAAAAAAAACTAAGATTATTGCCATGTTTATCAGTTTTTTTATTTTGCCGGCAATACTAATTTCCGACGATATAGTCAATATTAAATATATCACTACAGAAAAAAAAGCCAGTATTTCATACAGGTGGGAATATAGCTACCTGGAAATTAAATCCGGCAGCAAAAACATGAAACTTTTATTAAATTACCCATATATTATTTATAATAATAAAATTGTAAGGATTGATAATGCCCCTTTTGTATCAAACGGCGATGTTTTTATCAGCGAATATGCTTTAAGTAAAATCTCCGGTATTATCGAAGAACCTGAAGAAACACCTGTCGTGGAAGTTGCATTGACCGCAATCCCAACCGAACCATCTGTACCGGTAATAAAGAAAAGGCACCAATCAAAAAACACTTATAAACCGGTTCAGACGGAAGTGGAACCGGCCATGGTACCAGTACAAATATCAAACTCAAAAAAGCAGAATATTCATGAAAAACTGATAGTCCTCGACCCTGGGCACGGCGGAAAAGACCCAGGCGCACAGGCAAATGGCATAAATGAAAAAGATATAACACTGGACGTAGCCTTGCGTGTGATGGGATACCTGAGGGATTATAACGTGGGGGTACTTATCACAAGGGATACTGATAATTTTATAACGCTGAAGGAGAGGGCGGAATACGCAAACAAAAAAAGAGCAGACCTTTTCGTGAGTATTCACTGCAATTATTCGTATGAGAAGGACGCCAAAGGCATAAGGACATATATTTACAGCAGGACCGCGTCGTCAAAAGAAGCTGCAGAAGCAGCGAAAGCTGAAAATAAAACCGTTAATTTTTTTGAATTTTTATTAAACGACCTTAGAAAAGGCGCTTTTGAATACCTCAGCGTTGAAGCCGCCGGATATATCCAGCGCAGCGTAGTGGCAATGTTCAAACAAAAATGGGCGCCCACTGAAAGGGCGCCTTTTTACGTAATTGCAAATACAAGCATGCCTTCGGTGCTGGTGGAAATAGGTTTTATATCAAACTACAAGGAAGCGCAGGAATTGCAGGACAACATTTACAGGGACAAACTTGCAAAAACAATTGCAGAAGGCATAATGGACTATATAGGAAAGACAACCGAGATGCAAGCGGCAAAATAACTGGGGGATTGCAGTTCGGGAAATATAATTCAAATAAGAAAAGGTAAAGCTAAAATGGATAAAAATTACCAGTTGTTTAAGAAAAATAAACTATTTTTTTTAATTAATAAAAAAATTAACAGTACAGGAATATTTCTGGAAGCAATGACGACAAGGACAGGCGGGGTGAGCAGGGGAAAATACAGAAGCTTGAACACAGGCTTTAATACCGAGGATAATCCGGATAATGTCGAAGAAAACCTCAAACGCATTAAAAACGCTCTTAATATAAAAGAAATATACGCTCCAATTCAGGTGCATGGCAGCAAAATAAAAGAAGTTACAAAAAATAATATGTATAAAATAAGAACAACCGAAGCAGATGCATTGATAACAAGAGAAAAAGGCATAGCAATAGGAGTAAAGGTCGCTGACTGTGTGGCCATAATTGTGGCAGATTCTAATAAACGGATTGCTGCGGCAGTGCATGCCGGCTGGCGTGGTACATATAAAAAGATAGTTATGCGCACCATAAATTTCCTTCAAAAAAGATATAAATCAAAACCAAAAGACATAATTGCTTCTCTTTCACCTGCTATAGGGCCATGCCACTATGAAGTCGGCATGGAATTGTATAAAAAAATGGGAAATGATAATGTGTTCAAAAATGCATTTAATATTCAAAAAGAAAAGATTTTTTTGGACCTGTGGGAAGCAAATGCCCGGCTGCTTTTAAAAGCAGGCTTAAAAAAAAGGAATATTTTCGTTAATAAAAGGTGTATTTTTAGTGACAGAAAATTGTTTTTTTCCTTCCGCAGAGATGGTAAAATAACCGGCAGAATGATGAATTTCATAATGATAAAATAAATATATTGGCTGGTGTGAAATGGAAGAAGTAAACAAGACGAATCCAAAAGACAGGAATCTTGGCGATGAATGGGAAGGATGGGTAGGGGACCTTTCAAACTACGAAAAGCAGATAGAAGAAGGCAGAGGCCTATTCATAGGTTTTTACCTAGCAGCGCTTTTTGCCTTAACTGTAATACTATTCGGCGCTTATTACCTGGTTTCCCCAAGGATACAGGGAATAAGCCTTTACGCTGACTCGGCGTTGAGACTGGCACTAATATCAATACTTACACTTTTATACATTTGGTCAATACTTTTAATACTGACTGTGGAAACAGGAAAACATTATATTATACTATTCGGGAGGAATGGCCTGCATGTCGAGAAGCTGATGCCGCTTATTTATGGTATCGCAGGCATTTTTAAAATATCAAAGGACAGGATAGGCAATTCTTTCATCAAGGTCAACAATGCTATCATATACGCCACAAAGAAAAAGTTTAAAAGTGAAAAGCTTCTGGTACTATTGCCAAGGTGCCTGAATAAAGAAATAAGGGAAAAAACACAGGAACTCGCCGGAAAATACGGCTGCACTGTTTTCACAGCTACGGGAGGTTCGTCGGCAAGGCAGATGGTTAAGAAAACTATGCCGGACGCAATTATAGGGGTAGCCTGTGAAAGGGACCTAATTTCAGGCATGGCTGACTCGCCTAAAGGAATCGCAATAATAGCGATACCAAATACCAGGCCGGAAGGCCCGTGTAAAAATACGAAAATTGATTTAGGAGAATATGAGAGGGCAATTAAATTTTTACTGAAAGTATAATATTATTGAAAATTATTTGGCGGGAATTGCAAGAAGAGTAAAAAAATCCTCATTTTTCCAGCCAAAAACAAAATTTGAGACTAATAATGTTTCCTGCCCATAGGCTGGATCAATTATAATAAGTTTCTGCAAATCAATGGTATAACCTGCAATTACCACATAATGACCAAACGATCCTTTTGTATCAGAAATTAATGCTATTAACGGTCTATTTAAACTAAGATAATGAAAAATACCGGTTGGTTTATTGTCTGTTGTGCCAGAGAAAACAGCCACATCAAATCCAGAATTCTCAAGCATTGTTTTCAAACTATCACCTTTTATCACGTCAGTTGCCTGTGCTTCCAGGGTAATTTTGTCCGTATACTGGCAGTTTAATGTCATGCTATAAAAATCCGCTATCATTTCAGCAGCTGCAAGGCCACAGAGAACGTCACTTTTTTGCTTTATAAAATGCACAGGAAGATTAGTGTTATTTGGATAGGAATAAAAGCTGGTTATACAACCAGTGAATATGAATAAAACAGAAACAGGCAAAAAAATAATAATCTTTTTCAAGTAAGAACTCCCTTTTGAAATATAGATAAATATTAGCACAGCAGGCATAAAAATTAAAGTTTATTTATAATTGAATGTTTTTAAGGCTGATTGAGAGAAATTTAAAATAGGAATATACCATACCCGACGCAGGAGTCTTTAGCTAAGCAGATACCAATTAAAACTACTGTACCGGTAAAAGCAAGTAAATTGTAGTGCCTTTATTCAAGCCTTCTGAATCCGCCCATATATATCCTTCGTGGAGCTGGACTATAACCTTTGTTATATAAAGACCCAAGCCTGTACCCTGTGCAGTTCTTGTATTAATGTTTTCTGCCTGGTAGAAACGCGTGAACAGTTTTTGTCTTTGCTCGATTGACAGACCTACGCCCTCATCTTTTACGTATAAATAAAGATATTTTTTATCCGGTGAAAGAAATGCCGCAATATTTAACGGTAAATCAAATTTTCCAGGAGTATATAAATCAATCCCTATTGTTATTCTGGATTCGAGTTTTGAAAATTTAATGGCATTGTTGAAGAGATTGATTATTGCCTGGGATATCCTGTATTCATCCGCCGATATTTTCAGGCTTTGCAGGCCGGTCTCCAGCGATATAGTTATTTTTTTCTTGTCTAATAAAGAAGCCATGTCCTTTATGCTGGTATTTACGGTTTTGATTATATCGCACTCGGATTTCTGAATGGAAAAGCTACCAGAAGTCATTTTAGAGACGTCAAGAAGTTCGTTTATAAGAAATAACAATCTGTCTGAATTGCTTTGAATTATTTCCAGGAATTCTTTTTGCCTGGGTGTAGTCGGTCCGGCAACGCCGTTGAGTAAAAAAGAAAGAAAACCTTTAATTGAAGTTAACGGCGTCCTTAATTCGTGTGACACCATTGAAAGAAAACTTTCTTTCAATTTATCCAATTCAAGCAGCTTCTCGTAACTTTCCTTCAATTCCTGTGCTGCTAGTTTCTGCAAGGTTACATCACTAACTATGCAGATTAAACCCATTATGTCCCCCTGTCTGTATATAACAGAGGAAGAAATCATAACGGGTATAATACTTCTGTCTTTTTTCAACAAAGATGTCTCATAGCCCTGTAACTTGCGGTTTATTATATTTGCTTTTAACCAATTATTTGAAATACTGGAGTCAGTAAAAAATGCTGTAAAAGGCCTATTTTTAAGATCTATTTCATTGCATCCGAACAATTGGAGAGCAGCTTTGTTAAATAAAGTAATTACAAAAAATTCATTAAGTATAACAAGCGCTTCGCTCATGTTTGCTATTATATCTTCGGCGTTTGTTTCCGGTGACAGTGTCATGAAACGATACCTGAGAATAGAATAAAAAAGCCCAGCAACCCAAAAAATTACGGAAATATCACCGGCTGACGCAAACATTTTTTCTGTATTACTTATCCTAGGCAGAATTATTTCTAAGAATGTGCCGCATAAAAGGGAAAAGCATAATGCAAAGACCAGTATAAAAGAAAGGTTTTTTTTCACTGGATTTGTGGATTTTATGGCGTTGTTCAGGTAAAGCCATATGCAAACGAACATAAACGACAGATAATAGAAATAAAAAAAATATGTAAAAATATTATATTTCCATTTTATAGCCCAACCAAACGGGATTTTTTCAATAGGATATTGCAAATTGCCTGACCAGAATGCCATGCAAAAAAGGACCGGCAATAAAATAATTATTGCGCTAAAAATTTTTGATTTAAATAAAGCTGTTTTTTCAACAAATAAAAGCGCAAACAAAAGGGAAAAAGACGAGAAAAAAATCCAACCGATAGAATAAACACTGTAAACCAATTCCGCCAAATTCTGTGGAGTCCCGGGTACAGATAGAAAAACCTCACCTAAAGACCACAAAGCAAAACATGAAATTTGGATTGCGGCGATACGGTTAATATTGCTTGCCGGGTTTAAATAAAGTATTGCTATTATGAGAAATATCTCACTTAAGAATACAGTATAATGTGAGAAAGTTAAAATCGGGAACCAATGCATTAATGTCTCCCTCTTGATTTCTTTTAGCTTATAATGTCATCAAACAAATTAATTATAGTTTGAATATAAAATAATGTCAACATTCATAAGATTTTCCTTAGCCTTTGACAAAGCTGAGATTTAATGATAATATCATTAAACTGGAATATAAATCAACTTACGGAGGAAACAGTGAAGGCAACGATAAATAATATAAGCGTAGCCGGTATGCTTAGATTACTTTGCAATTATAAGAAAACAGGTGTATTAAAAGTAGAGGGGGCTGAAATAACCGGGGAAATAGAGATACTTGAAGGCGAAATTATTGAAGCAAATACAAGGATTGATACGGATAAAAGAAAAGCAGCAATAAATCTGCTTACAGTCATTGGCGATGGTACTTTTTATTTCCAAGAGAAAAGCCTGGAAGCAAAAAGAAATCTCGGATTTTGCGTTGAGGATATTATTCTTGAAAGTGCAAGAGTGATCCGTGAAAAAAACCAGGTTAATATTGAGGATTACCTGTTGCCGGAAAATGAAATTTTAAAAATATCAAAATTGGCTGAAAACAAAAAAATGACAATAACATTTTTAAGCAAAGAATGGAATTTTTTGATAAATTTTAACGGAGATAACAGCATTGCAGCCGTAATACAAAACTCAAAACTTGACAAGTCAAAAGCTGAAATTATAATTTACGGTCTTATTTCAGCCGGTTTGTTGAGAAGGACGCGGTTTAAAGTGCCTGAGATAACGAAAATCGCTAAAAACCGCATAGGTAATATAGGAGCGGCGATAGTGGATGCGGAAATGATAAAACTCAATATTGACAAAACAAGAATGGGCATGAAAGATTTTATAGAGCTTTTAAATAATATTGAGAAATCTTTTACTGAAATTATTGGCAAGGAAAAGGCAAAAACGGTAATAGAAGAAATCTGGGCAAATACAAAATAAACTCATTGAGCAAGGAGAATGAAAGATATGAATGATCAGCTAATTCAGGCATATGTTTATGCAGCAGGCGTATTAGGAGGAATATTATTCTGGGCAGGGTTTTTAATATTTGGATTTATTGCTAAAAGATATAATGTAGTATTCAATAAACCGACTTTTCATGGCCTTTTAATGACAGCTCCTTCGGGAATTTTGCTTTATTCCGTACTGCTAATAATAAAAGCAACATTAAAAAATTCACAGGCAAGCGATGTAATACAGATAACAGCTTATATATTACTTATTATATCAGCTGGTTTATGTCTTTTTGGTATCTATAAGTTTAACAGTCTGCTTACCAATCTTATGAAGTACAAAGGTGAAGAATAATGGATTATACATTTTTGCTTTATGAAGCAGGGATCATTGTAATAATCATTGCATTGTCCTTGATGGGAGTTGTTTTATATAAACTTACAAGGATTATTAAAGAAAACAAAAAAATATGGATTTTGCCTTTAATAGCAGCTGTTTTTATGCTTGTTTCACTTGGTGCGCATTTTTATGCAAGCGCGGTTCTTATGCCTTCTCTGGATAAAAAAATAGCATCTTTATCCTCGCAGGAAATTCTTGTGAATGCGGATAAATCAACAGCAATAAAAGATGCGATTAACACTACAAGGGCTGGAATGATGAATATGAAAATTTTTTCCTTTTCGTGTTTTTTACTCGCTTCTTTTATGCTTGTTTTAGCGACAGGAGTTTATATTAAATGGATATCCAAGTAAAGGGAGGCAATGAAAAATGCCTGAAAAAATAAAAGTAATGGTTGTTGACGATGAAGAAAATATAGTTATGGTAGTTAAGATCGCGCTGGAATTGGCTAATTATGAAGTAATAGAGGCTTTCAGCGGCGAGGAATGCCTGGATAAACTTCAGAAAAACAGCATAAGGCCTGCATTGATACTTCTCGACATAATGATGCCGGGAATAAGCGGCTATGAGACCTGCGAAAAGATAAGAAGTGACGAAAAATTAAAAAATATTAAAGTCGTAATGCTGACAGCGAAGGGCCAAAAAGGGGATGCTGAAGAAGGTTTAAAAGTTGGTGCGGACGATTACATAATAAAACCGTTTGATCCTTATGAACTTGTTGAGCAGGTTAGAGAAATACTCGAAAAATAATCGGTTTTTATGACTTGATATAATAATATGGATTTTAACTAAAAGTGTATTTACCACTGAAGGTTCTGCTTCTGTACCTTGATATAATCTTCCTTGATTTTTTCAAGATATTCCTTTGCTTCCTTGTTTTCCGGGTCAATTGCAAGCAGTTCCTTCCATGTGTTAATTGATTCCTCGAAATTGCCCTGGGTGTATAAAAGCACAGCTTTATTGTAAAGCGTATTGATTTTTTGATTCTTTTCCATTTCAGCTGTCTGCTTTATCTCCTCTTTTTTCTTGACTTTTTGTTCGACGGTTTTAATAAAATTGTAAACCTGTTTCTGCATAGGCGAGGCGTCAATAACCTTATTCCACTCTTCTACGGCTTTATCGTAATTGCCTTCGGCATAGTAGGATATCCCATTGTCAAAATGTGTTTTTATTTCCTGTCTGTTTTTTTCCTCAACAGCAAGGTTTTCTTCACCCAGCTTTTTAACGACGGTTTCTGCATAGTCGTATTTATCCTTTGCGGCTGTGTTATTCGGGTCAAGGTCGAGTAGGCTTTTCAGTTTTACCATGGCGTCGATATATAGCTTATCATTTATAAGGCTTTCGGCTTCTTCGGAAAGGCTTTTTACATTTTGTTCTTTTATAAGGTTGTTTACTTCGTCAAGCTTGTTTTTAAATTGGGAGTTACCCGGATCCCAGACAAGAGCTTTTTCAATTGTAGCTTTCGCTGAATCAAAGTCGCCGGTTTTTATATTGTCATCAATCTGTTTTGCATAATCATCCATGGTTTTTTGCTTTATTTCCTGTATCATTTCATATTTCAATTTTTCCTCTTTTGTCTTAAGCCCGGATTCTACTGCCCGGATGTTTTCTCCGAAAGAATAAGAGATTGAAAACCTGTGCACAAAGTCAAGGGCGGTGGAAACATAAGCGTAATCAATTACAGCGCCGTCAAAGTTAAAGCTGGCTCCAAATGAAAAGCTGTTTAAAGAGATCCCCGCCCGCAGCGAAAACATATTATATATAGAATATTCCGCGCCGTAATGGAAATATAAATTCTGCCACTCCTCTTTTACGGCACCTATACCCACTTTCAAAGAATCATTAAGGCTGCTGAAAAAAGAGAACGAATCGCCCAGCGTAAAATCAAAATATAAAGGCAGAGAATCACCGCTTAAGGCTGAATACTGAAAATCCGGTTTTACTATATTTTCTGAAAGCACTGACAACATTAAATTGTAAGGCAATGATAAAACAAGCCCGGCGTCAGCGCCTGTCGCGGAGTAGTCTGAATTATAAAAGTCATGGTTTAAGTATTTAATATTAGCGCCGGCGCTAAGAAAATCATTAAGCGCAATGCCGTAGGACAGGTAAACGGCTTTATAAGAGTCTGAAAAGCTGCCTGTTATTTCATTGGAAGCGTTTCTTTCCTCAATGGACGGTGTATTTTGAAAAACCCCGGATATGGAGAAGGACCCTGCACCAAGTATGGGATGAGCATAAGACAAAGCACTTATAGAACTGCCAGCAAACAGGTTATAATAAAGAAGCCGTATTTCCTGTTCCGGAGTAAAAGCAAGGCAAGCAGGATTTACAAAAGCGGAAGATGCGTCGGTGGAAAAAGGCGCTAGCGAGCCGGACGCGCCGGAATTGCGGATATCAATATCATTCAAAAATGAAAGATTATTAGCACGTATGCATACCGTGTATATAAGCATAACCAGAATAAAAAAAAGCGCTCTTTTCCTTTTAAATAAAATATCAGCCATTTTTTATCTCACTTTATAAAAGTAACTTTTCTTAACGACGTAGTTTTTTTGCCGTTGATATTCACCAGTATCTGGGCAAGATATGTCCCGGCTAAAACCCCATGGCCCTTGTTGTCATTGCCATCCCAAGTATCTTCATTATGCGAGCCGGAGGATTTTAAGGAATTATCCAGGATTGTTGCTATATAGGCTCCGGCGATATCGAAAATTTTCAATGTGACTTTCGCGTCACTTGACAGGTAATATGTGAAATGAGTGATTGAGCCGGCCTTGAAAGGGTTAGGGTAGTTGGAGAACGAAAGCGAAGAAGTATTGCCGCCTATGTAACCAATGCCTGACGACATAGGAAAAGAATCACCGTAGGCAGCGGTGATTGCAATTTGCCTTGAAAGTTCATTGTTCTGGTATGACGATATATCTGAAGCGGACGCAAGTGAAAGCTGCAAATTATTAGCAGAAACATTGCTGTTTATGTCGACATAATAAGACAGAGTGTAACCAGATGATGGTATTGTTACAGGCGAAGGGAAAGCTATATATATATAAGGTGAAGCCGGTATGGACGAAATATTGGCGGTCTGTGATACTGAACGCATGCTAATGCTTGAAATGTAATCTGACGCATTTTGGGGATTCCCGGAAGAATCAAGAGCGGTTAATGTCATTGCAGTGATAAGAATATTACCGTTTCCTGTACCGTAAATAAGCGGTGGTGACAGGAGAAAATCAATTGCATGAACTCCGGATTCACCTGTATATAAATTTGCAGGCATATAGGCGGAATGGGATACCGTGAAAGAGCTTGAAAGAATCGCAAGATTAGAATAAAAAGGAGATGGGGTTAATGATACCGGTATAGCATAAGAAAGGAAGTTATTATCCCTGGCTGAAATATCGGTATTTCCCTGTATGCCTATTTTAAAATTATTTATTGCAGTTGAAGTCAATATATTCGCGCTTACGGCTATTGTTATTGATGAAGCCGCGGGAACAATCACCATGCTGGTCAATGGTATATTTATTGTGCTGCCTGTCTGCCCTATGCCTGACGATGTTTGAAACCCATATACAATAGCGCCGGTAGGGTCGGTAACGGATATTCCTGAAAATAATGAGCCGGGAACAACAGGGTTATTATTGCTATCCTCTACAGACAGCTCCAAATTAAAGATTTGTACAGGAGCTGTGAGAGAACCACCGGGGCCAGGGTTACTGAAGCAGACATCAAAAAGGGGTATGCCTGTCTGGCCTTTATTTATAGTTGCGGGTATTATATTAAGACAGGCAGCATCTACTGCCGCGGCTTCTTCCTGTATTGTGGCAGAAGTTGAAAGGATAGGGAAGGAAGTTAAAGAAACGCTAACGGGATTACTTGTGTTTTCATCATAAGCATAAAAAAAACTTGGATCATTGATCAGCAGAGAAAAATCAGTACCTGCTGCATTCGTCACCCCGGTGATTGTTATTATCACATTTAAATTTATAGTGGTATTGGCAGGAATAGCCAGGCCGCTTAAACTAATTTCCATAGGAGCGGTTGTTGAGGGGAGGTTTGCGCGTCCGCTTATCTCGCCGTATATTGTGCCGACATCATTGTCCTGAATCTTAATATCGCTTATGATTGATGAAGGGATAATTGTAACATTACCAGGAACACCGGCAGGTGATGCCAGGGCAGTTATCGTCAGGCCGTTTAGAACAATCGGTGATGATGCCGAACCTGAATTATTATATAAATGAAGGGACATGGAAATTACATTGTTTTGGCCGGTCGATACATCTGGAAGCATATTGCCGCTGGTGCTTGACACAAGAAGATTTGTAGCTGGAGTATTCTGCGTCAGAAATAAGACAGGGGGTGTTGAAGGTGCATTTGATGAACTGACAGATGAGGCAGTGAATGTCAGGCTGTTTGTCTGCATTTGCATTGTGCTGAATGCCGGAGATGTAGGGATATCCACGGTAACCCAGATACCAGAGCCATTAGCTACAACCCAAGTGAAAGTATTGTCGAAAAAGAGGTCATAGGAACTTGTTGAAGAATCAAATGTACCAGAAAGAAATGTTACATATTGTGCGCTAGCGGCATTAAAGCTCGTAGAATCAGCAGGAACATACCATAGTTTAACAATACTTATGGATGTCGGAGAAACTGCCGAACCATAGCCCCAACTGTTTAAAGTGTTTTGAACAGATACAGACGTAAGTGTCCCGCCTAATGAATCCGTAGTTATACCTATATGTAGCACAGGATTATTAGATGATTGCGCCTCAAGGTACATACCGTTGGAACCTACAGGCTGGACATTAAGGGATGTTACGCTTGAAAATAGATTTATGTTAAATAACAAAAAGGGAATTATCAAAAATAGAAACCTATTCTTCATAGCACTCCTTTTGTCCCGTTATAAGAATTTAGTTCTTCATGTATTTAATTATATTGTAAATTATTAAAAAGTAAAGGGTTTTGTTGTTTATACATTTGAGAAATAAATTAAAATTAAATGATTTTTTCACGAAGTGAAACAAAAATTTATATAAAATGGATTAAACAAATAAATAAACTTATAGAAGGCATTAATTGGCAATATATATTGAGGATTTTGACATAGGATTGCTTTTATACAACTGTTTTAATTACTTGACAATACTTTTGTGGGCAGCTATAATTATTATTACCTGCAAAATTATCTAAATGGGGCTTGCAGAAAACAATTATGTTATTTTTATTATCATTTTTATGTGAAAATTAACGGTTTATTCATATAAATAAAATATTAAAGGAGGAAATATTATGGATAAAAATGAAAGTGCTTTAATGGCAGAGCAGGAAATGATTCGAGGAGATAACGGAGGCAGCCTATTCACAATAAATGACGTTGCAAAGCTATTGGATGTACACCAGCAGACACTAAGAAACTGGGAAAGGAAAAACCTTATAAAACCTTTACGCGTTGGGAAAAATAGGATATATACGCCAAAACATGTTGAATTTTGTAAAAAGATAAAAGAATATTCCGGCAAAGGCATATGCCTTCGCGGATTAAAAGAGCTTTTAAATAAAATTTAAGGGGATAATAATGAAAACAAAAACAAATAAAAGCGTATTTTTTAAAAATTATATGGAAGGGATAGCAAAGAGGAACTTGGAAGAGCAGCTTTCAAACAGGGATGATTTGTGCAAATGCGAGCGCTGCAAACTTGACATGCTAGCGTATGCCATGAACCATTTGCCTTCAAAATATGTAGTGTCGGACAGGGGGCATATATACACAAAACTGCAGGAGATGGAAGTGCAGTTTAACACAGATGTAACAAGGGAAGTTTTGAAAGCAATAGAACTAATAAAGCAGAATAAAAGACATAGCAAATAATAAATCGGATAGCAGATATTAGATAGTGAATAGTATTAGGCAAAAGGAGCAGGTTTGAAAAGAAAAAATGAAAGAACAGTAAAAACAGCTGCAGGCTTTTTCGGGTTAAAACATTTTGCATTGAGCGCAATAATTATGCTTTTATTTTTAAGTCCTTTATATGCCGCGCAGGGCAATATTAACAACCAGCCTTCCGTTTCTTCAAACGGGATAATCGCATACGACCCTGTGAAAAAAATATTTATATTCAAGGAACAGGAAAAAAACATAAATGCCGAGCTGAGGGAAAAACTCAAAAATTTTAAAATGGAGCTTGTGATAGCCGGTGAAAAACAGGAGAAAAATACCGGCGAATACGAGATGAACGAAGCCCAGGCCGATGAGCTTATGAACACCCTCGGCAAACCCATTGATACAGCAGCCATGAAAAAGACCACGATAAACTCGCGGCAGCTTAGCAAGAACACATACAGGATAGAAATGTCAAACAAGGCTGACGGGAAATGGTACAGGCTAAAACTGGATATTCCCCAAGGTTACAGCGTAAAAATGATAATCAGGGATGACGGAAAAAAAATTATAAACAATTCTCGCATGGACAGGAAGACGGGGGTACTGGAACAGGATATTAAATGGTTCATAAAAGGCAATACGCTGTATTTTTACGACGACCCCATCACCGGATATTCCGTGGTATTGTCACCGCCGCAGCCGTTACTGTCAATAATGGTTGAAGAGTCGACTTATGGCACAGGCCAGCAATCAGCGCTTATTTACCCGAATGACGGGCAAACAAACGCCAATCTTGCGGCTGTTGACCATATGGGAATGACCAGTGATGATGGTTTTGCCAATAACATTGACGATGATGCCGGAACAAAACTTGCCATAAGGTACACTTCCGGAGCCAACACATACCAGTCGGGAAATGCGCAGGGTGCTAATGGAGCCTATACCACGACCGGAGCAGCCCCGAACAATGGGAATAATTTTGCCAACGCTTCCACAACCTACACCAATATTAATGTTACGCCCTGGGGCGAAACTGAAGCTGTCATAACCACTGTATTCACAGCTCCGAATACCGGCGGCGCAGGCAGGACATCCTGGAGCGTTACAAAGAAAGACATTATCCGCGGCAATCAAAAATGGTACGCGACAATGTATTATATAATAAACACAGGCGGAGTGAATGTAACAAATGTGAATTTTTTCCAGGGCTGTAATTACTGTTTTAACGGAGATTATAACAATAACGACAGCGCATATGATGCTGTAAATGACGTGGTGTACGGTTATAAACCCGCCGGCTCGCCTCAAGTGTACAGCGGTTACTCGGCTTTTACAGCAAGCACCGCCCATGAAGAGCAGGCTTACGGGACAGTGTGGAACGCCATACGCGCCGGCGCCTTGACTAACGATGCTGCTTATAACGGCGATGCAGGAGTAGCTCTGCAGTGGGGACTTGGGTCCATGAACGCAAACGCACAGCAGGTCGAGGAAATAGTATGGGGATTCGGCAACACTCAAAATGGGCAGGCACTCACCGACTGCGAAAACCAGATTACTGTCGGTAAAGGCCAACTGCATGACACCGGAATATCGCAAATATCATACCCGGCCGAGGGCCAGGTATTCCAGAACTCCAATGGTTATGTGATGATAACTGGCACTGCAGTAAACTACGGGCTCAGGGACTGGCCAAACCTGCCGATCCATATAAATATCACGGGACCTGCAGGATTCACAACTATAGACACGGCATTTACAACCGTTAATTTTTCAGTACCAAGCCTTGAGAGCCAGGTAGTGGGCTACAACTTTAATATCAGCGCAGTGCCTGCAGGAATGTACACAATCAAAATGTACACAAACCTTTCCGCTGATGAAGGGTATACCGACCAGAATCCATCCAATGATTATCAAATAGTCCATATTTTTGTAGGAGGACGCGTTTCGCTCGAACCGCAGGCAACGAATGTGGTAAACGCAGGCACGTATTCAAGCTTCGCGCTTACGCTCAGCAACACTTCAGGAGCGAGCGATAACTTTACTTTTTCCCTGCCGCAGACATCGCAGGGATGGCCCACTTATCTCTTAAACGCGGCTACAAATGTGACTATGGCAGCCGATACAAACGGAGACGGACAGTGGGAAATGACATCCGGCCTCCCGATTACAGTAGCGAATAACAGTTATCTAAGCTTGATATTAAATAAGTACGTTCCGCCTACTGCAGCGGGAGGCGCAGTGGATGTCACCACACTTGAGGCGCAGGGCACCATAAACCAGTCGCTTACCGCCACGGCAAGCGAAACCACAATGGTTAATTACCCGAATTCTGCAAATAAAACACTGTGGCTGCATTATACTGCAAGCGCACCTGCTGCCAATACATACAATATGACCACCATTACAGATACAGCTGCGGCTGGAACTGCAAACACGAGCTATTCAGCGATTGGAGTGTTCAATAGCCAGTCATTCAGCCTCTCGCCGGTACTTTACAGGAAACTTGTTATAAATCAGGCCATCAACGCAAGGCTGATACTTGATACAGCCGGTGTTGCGACAAACGTGACGGTTTCGCTTTTTGCCACAAACGGGACTAACAGCATACAGATCGGCTCTGCCACACTTAATAACCTGAACATCGCAGCGGCTGCGCCTACGGCAGAAACTTTTACCATAACTCCTTCATCATTACCGGTTGCGATACCTGCAGGATACACGATAGCTATTACAGTAATAAATACAGGCCAGCCGAACAACACTACGGTAACCGTTTATCACAACAGCTCAACAGCACCTGATGAGCGTTCTGACATACCTCTGAACGTATCCACATATGTCGCACCAGACTGGATAAATTCCTACGATTCGCTAGGAAACACAAAAAGTGTTTTTGTTGCAGGCAGCACAATACAGCTTGCATCTGAAGTGTCCGACCCTTTTGGATCATACGACGTGGCAGGCGCAAATATAGCGATTTCAGACCCATCAGGCACAGTGCGCCAGGCCTTGACCGCCATGACGTACGAAACAACTGACACAAGTACACCTCCGGGATGGAAGAGTTATTATTTTAATTACACTATACCTGCCACCGGCACAACCACCGGCACATGGAGCGTGACTGTCACAGCAGTAGAGGGAAACGGCGTGACGTGCAACAGGCTTTATACATTCAACGTAATAACACCGGACCATATGCAGGTGACACCGCAGTACACCAGTGTGCCGATAAACGGCACTGCTACGTTACAGTCCCAGGTGGTTGACGCGTCAGGCGACTCTTTGTCAGTGACAGAGACAGAGACGGTTATGCTTACAGGCTCGGCAGTATTCAGCACAGTACCTGCGGGCTGGACAGGTGTGGGCACAAATACTGCTGCAGGAAACAGCAACGGTGCAGGGTATGCGCAATTTTCATTAAAAGACGCGGTAGCAGAGGGAATTACAGTAACCGCTTCTGCAACCGGTCTCCCGGGCACGAATGTACCGGGATATGTCGCTTTTACCGGAGCCAACCATGCGCAGTCAACTGCCGGTAATAACGGAATAGGTGTGACAGGGACCGCTGCAAGCGGCGCGACAGGCATCACGATTACAACGGCAATAGAGGATATTCACGGAAACACAATCGCGGCCGCAGAATGGATCACTGTCACCGCAAACGGCAACGCATATTTCCAGAACCTGCCAGGCGGCTGGGGAGGCGCCGGTACAAATACTGTTTACGGTTTTACCAACGCAAACGGCCTGATAAGCTTTTCGCTTTTTGACAATACGATAGAGACCGTGACAGTGACGCCTAATTCAGGGCAATGGGGTATTCACAGCAATGATTTGGGATGCACCGCGCAATTTGTGGCAGCCGGTCCCGACCATATCTGGATATACGACCCGGCAGGCGGTAATGTGACAGCCGGCAACACGAGGACGCTGGACATCCAGGTCGTGGATGCCGACGGAGTGTCGATAAACGGTGTATTCTCTCTCACTATATTCGCGGCAGGAAACGCCACATATACTGCATCCACGCTGACAGGGGCGGCTGGAATAGGTACAAATACAATCACAGGTTCCACAAACGCAAGCGGGTTTGCGGCCATAACACTCATAGATTATACTGCCCAGCGCGTGCCTGTAAAACAAATAAACGCCACTTTGCCTGGTTCAATAGCAACGCCGAGCAGGGATGTGACTGATACGGTTGTTTGGGTCGCTGCGGCAGCTGACCACACAAACCTGATTATTTCTCCAAATCCGTATTACACAACAATAGGTACTGCGGTTGTCATACAACTGCAGGTGGTTGATATTTATAACAACAGTGTAACGGGGAGTTACGCCATAAATGTTACAACGACAGGCATAGCTGAATTCACCGCTACGTCAATGACAGGCGTGACAGGACTAAATACAGGGGCAATCAGCGGAACAACAAACAGCAACGGCTATGCAACAGTCACTATATATAATGAAAGCGCACAGGTAAACAGCGTAATGCCGAACAGCGCCACATTGCCAGGATCATTGTCAAACCCTGTAAGGGACAACGGGGTAATGATGCATTATGTATCCATTTTACCAACACCGACAGATACTCCTACAAGCACTCCTACCTGGACAAATACACCGACAAATACGCTGACATATACATGGACGCCGACCAGCACGCCGACATGGACAGGGACTTATACAAGTACGTCAACAAGCAGTCCGACATGGACCCCGACGAGCAGCCTAACGTGGACGCCGACAAATACGCCGACATGGACAAAGACAAATACAGCAACCAACAGCCCAACATGGACAGGAACTAATACTCCAACGTGGACACCAACAAACAGTCCGACCTGGACAGGAACTTATACATGGACACCTACTAATACGCCGACGAGTTCGCCGACCAGTACGCCAACGTGGACACTGACGAACACGCCGACATCCAGCCCGACATGGACAGGGACTTATACACCTACGTGGACGCCGACCAAAACGCCAACGTGGACATCAACAAACACGCCAACGAGTTCACCGACATGGACACCAACAAACACATCGACAGGAACGCTAACATGGACACCGACATCAACGCCGAGCAACACACCTACAACAACACCAACGTGGACGCCGACCAATACACCAACCAGCAGTCCAACATGGACACCGACGAGTTCGCCGACGAATACACCGACATGGACAAGGACAAATACACCGACATGGTCGCCAACAAACACGTCAACGTGGACGCCAACAAGTTCACCGACATGGACACCAACAAACACATCGACAGGAACGCTAACATGGACACCGACATCAACGCCGAGCAACACGCCTACAACAACACCAACGTGGACGCCGACCAATACACCAACCAGCAGTCCAACATGGACAACAACGAGCACTCCTACAAATACACCGACATGGACCCCGACAAGCACGCCAACGTGGACACCGACGAGTTCGCCGACGAATACACCGACATGGTCGCCAACAAATACGCTAACTTGGACTTCGACAAGTACGCCAACGAGTTCACCAACCTGGACGACGACAAATACACCAACAAGCAGCCCGACATGGACACCGACGAATACGCCAACAGGAACACCAACATGGACGCTGACAAATACGCCGACATGGACATCAACAAATACGCCAACGAGCAGTCCTACAAGTACGCCAACGAATACACCAACAGGAACGACAACCAATACGCCGACAAGCACACCTACGTGGACAGGTACAAATACACCTACAGGAACCTCAACATGGACACCGACGGATACACACACAAACAGTCCGACATGGACAACAACGAACACTCCGACGAGTTCTCCAACAAGTAGCCCAACAAATACGCCAACAAGCAGTCCGACGAGTTCACCGACAAACACGCCGACATGGACACCTACTAACACGCCAACGAATACACCAACAGACACACCAACGTGGACACCGACAAATACGCCAACAGGCACACCAACAGAATCACCAACAAGTACGCCGACAAATACACAAACAAGCAGCCAGACCTGGACACCAACGAATACACCAACATGGACGCAAACCAATACTCCGACAAGAACTCCAACGAGTTCACCAACAAGCACACCAACCTGGACACCAACAGGTTCACCAACTGCAACACCTACATGGACAGGTACAAATACACCAACTAGTTCACCTACTATAACAACGACAAATACGCCGACAAACACTACGACGAGTTCTCCAACAAATACACCGACGTGGACATTAACAAACACAGCAACGAATACGCCAACAGGAACACCGACAGGTTCACCAACAGCAACACCTACCTGGACAGGGACGAATACACCAACAGGAACACCGACATGGACAGGGACGAATACACCAACTGTAACAGGAACAAATACACCAACAAACACGCCGAGTTGGACACCAACAGATACACCGACAAATACGGCGACTAATTCGCCAGTAGACACAAGCACAAATACACCTACAGCAACACCGACATGGACGGAGACGGATACGCCGACTGAGACAGGGACTGATACACCAACAAACACTCAGACATGGACGCCTACAGATACATTGACAAGCACAGCGACTAATACGCCTGTGGGCACAAGCACAAATACACCTACAGCGACGCCTACGTGGACTCCGACTATTTCGCCCACGGGTACGGATACGCCAACTTCAACAGGGACAGACACACCTACAGCGACGCCGACATGGACCCCGACCGATTCTCCCACAGAGACAGTAACAAATACTCCGCCAGGAACCTATACAAGTACACCAACATCAACACCTACACCTACATGGACATGCACAGACACTCCGACCGAGACAGGCACAGATACTTCGACTGAGACGCCAACGTGGACGCCAACAGGTACACCTACAGGAACATCAACAGGCACGCCTTCGGATACTCCGACATATACGCAGACAGGAACAGCTACTAATACAACTACATATACGCCTACAAGTACGGCGACATGGACAGGTACAGATACGCCGACAGCTACCCAGACATATACAACAACATCCAGCCAGACTATTACACCAACACTCACAATCACATACACAGATACATCAACAACGACATGGACCATGACTAATACACACACAGGGACGCCTACTATCACATTGACTTCTACATATACATCCACCTATACTCAAACATCGTCAGAAACAAGCACACAGACCAATACAGGGACATATACCAGTACGTATACACGAACCATTACTGTGACTCCGACTAATTCCGCCACATCAACAAATACACCAAGTATTTCACCGACTCCTACGATAACACCTACTTTCACAGAAACCCCTGCAACGTTACAGGGAAACAATACAGTACAGATAATCATTTACGACAGCACCGGGCAAATAGTAAGGATATTGCCGGAAACCAAGGATACAATCATAATCCATGGTTTCAGTTTCTCCCAATCCCCTTTCATTGCAGACGGCAGCAGTGTGCTTGACATAACAGACGCGAATGGCAACATAATAGGCGTATGGAACGGCAGGGACGACAACGGTAATATGGTTTTCCCGGGGACATACAGGGTACAGGTTGTCACCAACAATACTTATTTTGTAATAAACAATATCGCGGTGATAACAGAAGATTCGCTTGCGACCGCTGTCGTAAAGGTACATTACTCAAACAACAGCATAGAGTTCTTTGGCGTTGATGCAGTCTGGGAAAAGGTAAAAATATACGACATTGATGCGGAACTGATAAAGATATTATATCCCGCCCCAGGGATGAACAGCGCGACATGGGATATGACAACCGTGAGCGGGGCAAAGGCCAGCAGCGGTATTTATATAGCAGTTGTTGAATTAAATAATAAAACTACCGGCGCGACTGTTCATAAACTTGTAAAAGTGGCAGTACGCTGGTAGAAATCAAAAATTGTTTACGACAAAACAGAGGAGAATAAGATGGATAACAAAGAAGAATCACTTTTAACCAAAGAGGAAACGACTTCGGATGATAAAAGCGATTCATTATATACAATAAACAATGTAGCGACGCTTTTAGATGTGCACCAACAGACATTAAGAAACTGGGAAAAGAAAAAATTGATAAAACCGCTGCGCGTTGGCAAAAACAGGATTTACACAATGCGGCATATTGAGATATGCAGGAAAATAAAAGAATATTCGGGCAAAGGCATATGCCTGCGCGGGATAAAAGAACTTTTAGACAAAATATAAAGGGGGATGAAATGAAAAAGAAACAGGATTTCCAGCTTAAAAACTACATGGAGGATATAGCGCGACGGAACCTGGAACAACAGCTTTCTGAAAGGGAAGATATATGCAAATGTGACCGTTGCAGGCTTGATATGCTGGCATATGCGCTTAACCACCTGGCCCCTAAATATGTCGTCTCGCACAGGGGACATATATTTACCAGGCTTCAGGAAATGGAAGCACAGTTTAATACTGATGTCACGATGGAAGTTTATAAAACCATAGAATTAGTACATAAAAATACAAGGCACGAAAAATAACATTATTCAGGGGATATTAGGCAACGGTAAGTAGATAAACTACTATTGACGGCACGCCTAAAATAGTACAAGATATTTTTGTATAGCTATATAAACTGATTTTTAACAAGGGAAAAAATGACAAAACAAACTCTGACAAAAACAAAACAAAGTTTAACAGGCGAAATACAATTTATATTATTTTTGTACCTGGTTATCATGTTTTTTTTACCGCAGGCTATTTTTTCTAATATCAACTACTATGGAATGGCAAGCACAACTGCAAACACGGCAAATATAAATTTCCCATATACTGCAAGTACAAATGCAAACAACATACTTGTATTTACCGCATCTTTTAAGGCATATGTTAAAATAACAAACGTTCAATACGCGGGTAAGAGTTTTACATATGTCACCGGAACCGCAAACTCAATCACTGCATACCCTATAGAGGGGGAACTGTGGTACCTGCAAAACCCGGCGGCCGGACCGAATAATATTACAGTCACGGTGAGCGCTGTAGCTGCATCTGCCATGGGTGTAGCAGAGTATGACGGGGTAAGCTCAATAGGAGCGATAGGGGTAAGCAACAATGCAAACGTCACACAGCAGGCATTGACTACCACAGTTACTACCACTCAGCAAAACAGCGTTATTTCTGGAATGTATGCGGAGAGGTTTAACCTGGCGATGACATTTTCAAGCGCGGCGAATGAACGCTGGGACATTCAAAATACCACAAATTATTTAAGGGGTGCCGGGCATGACGTAAGCTGTACTGCCGCAGGCCAATACTCAATAAACTATTATTCAAACAGGATTTCTTCAGGAAGCGTAATGCTGGAATTAGAACTAAAAGAGGCCTTATCGCCGACAAGTACGTCAACTGTAAGTCCAACAAGCACGCCGAATTTAACAAAAACCATTACGTCAACAAACACACCGACATGCACTATTACAGATTCACAGACATATACAATAACTCCTACAAGGACATCTACGAACAGCCAGACATCTACCGGCACCGCAACTTTTACGAATACTCCTACATTGACAGAAACATATAGCCCAACCTTGTCGCAAACAAGCACACTGACAATGTCTGCTACGCATACATGGACAGCCACTGCAAGTAATACGCCGACAGAAACAATAACACCAACCAGTTCAGAGACGCAAACTCCAACAGCTTCTGCCACACTTACTGTTACAAATACATCAACGCCTACAAGAACACCTACAAGCACACCTACAAGCACATCTACAAGTACTGCCACAGGCTCGCAAACATCAACAGAAAGCGCTACATTTACAGCGACAGGTACAAAAACAGAAACACAAACAGCAAGCGCGACAAGTACTGCACAAAGCGCAACCATGACGCCAACAGCCACATCGAATACTGAAACTATTACGGAAAGTGCCACGGAAACAGAGACGCAATCAGAAAGCGCAACAAGTATTGCGACGAATGTTACGCAAACTGAAACAGCAACCGTAAGCTCAACGATAAATGTTCAAAGTTCAAAGACAGCAACAACAACGCAGACGCCGACCATCAATACTGCAACATTCACAGTAACACCGGCAATAACGTCAACGCCGACCTTCACATCAACACAGACAACAACAGCGGGCAATATAATACAGATAGTCATTTATGACACCACAGGACAGATTATAAGGACATTGTCTGAAACAAAGGACACAATCGCGCCAAATAATTTCAGTTTTTCTGAATCGCCTTTTATAGCCGACGGAAGCAACGTTCTTGATATAATTGACAATTCCGGAAACATAATAGGGGTGTGGAACGGAAGAAACGATAATGGGAATATGGTTTACCCCGGGACATACAGAGTAAAAGTGACAATAAACAGCAGCAATTACATAATAAAAGATATTACAGTGGTTGCAGAGGATTTGCTTGCAAGCGCCCAAGTACAGGTCCGCTATAGCAGCAATAACATCATGTTTTTTATAAACGCAAATGCGCGCTGGGGGAAGGTCAAGATATACAACATTAGTGCGGAACTGATAAAAATAATATATCCTGCATCAGGCGCTGGCAATGCTGTCTGGGATATCACAACTTCAGGCGGCAAAAAAGTAAGTAAAGGCCTTTATGTCGCTGTCATTGAACTTACAAACCCGGATACAGGAGCCGCGATACATAAACTCACAAAATTAGCCGTACATTGATGAAAAATATTAAAATATTCAGCCATACGGCTGACATAGGCATAGAAGTAAGGTCAAAAAGCCTGGCCGGAATTTTTAACAATGCCGGACGCGCTGTAATAGGACTGGCCATTCGGAAAAGCCGCGGAAGCTGTGTCAGGCGGCATATAAGGCTGAAAGCAGCATCCTTGGAAGAACTTTTGCATGATTTTTTAAACGAGATATTGTATTATATTTTTGTAAAAAAATGCTATTTAAAATCAGCAGTTGTAGAAAAAATAAACGAAGCAAAAAATAGACTGGAAGCGGCTATATATGTCGATCCCCAAAAAACAGCCGGAGATTACATAAAAGAAGAATTAAAAAGCGTTACATATCATAATCTTGTGATACAAAAAAACTTGAAAGTCTATAAAACAAGGATAGTAATTGATGCATAATTTGCTTGAGGTGACATTATGAAAAGGCAGTGGACACAGGCGATTGCGGTAGGCATAGAGGAAATAGACAACCAGCATAAAAAGTTTATTGAGGTATTTAACGATTTACTCGATGCCATGGCAGCGGCAAAGAGTAAGGAAAAAATAGGAGAGGTTATTATTTTCTTGGAAGAATACGCCGACAGCCATTTTTCCCTGGAACAGAGATATATGCTTGATTATTATTATCAGGATTATGACGAGCACAAAAAAAAGCATGATGAATTCAGAAACAAGGTTGAAAAATTTAAAAATGATATCGGGACAAATACCAATTATTTAAGAGTTGTCCTGGAAACGGAAAAAGAGCTGTACAGGTGGCTTATTGATCATATCGAGCATATTGACGTAAAAATGGGAAAATTTCTTAAGGAAAAGATGCCTAAAAAGTAAAATACAGCACTTTTTATGGATTGACTTTGTCAATGTTTTCTGGTATTTTTCTATCCCAATATAAATAATTTTAAGACATAGATTCTGGATTGAAAGGCTAAATGAAAGAAATTCCTAAAATCCCTTTTTATTCAAAGGGATAAATACTGAGGTGATACCATGGCAACACCACTTGAGAAATGGGTTGAAGAGCAGGCAGCTTTAACAAAGCCTAAAAAGATACACTGGTGCGACGGATCTGAAAAAGAGGCGCACAAACTGGTTGAAATAGGGATTAAAGAGGAAAAAATAGAAGGCACCCCGATATTCAGGGAATTAAACCAGAAAAGCTGGCCGAATTCATATTACCATAAGAGCCATCCGACCGATGTTGCCAGGACAGAGCATTTGACTTTTGTCTGCCATGATGACAAGGAAACAGCCGGCCCAAACAACAACTGGATGGCGCCTGCTGAAGCAAAACACAGGATGCGCGGATTGTTTGACGGATGCATGAAGGGCAGGACAATGTATGTGCTGCCTTATACGATGGGACACCCTGACTCGACTTACGCAAAGGCATGCGTTCAGCTTACGGATGTTTCATACGTGGCAGTGAGCATAAGAATTATGGCGCGTATGGGTAAAAAAGTGATCAAAAAAATAGGCAACTCGCCTGATTTCGTAAAGGGCTTGCACTCGGTAGGCGATTTTGACCCGGATAAAAGGTTTATAATGCATTTTCCAAATGAAAACCTTGTGCAGAGCATTGGATCTGGCTACGGCGGCAACGCCCTGCTGGGCAAAAAATGCTTTTCCCTGCGCATAGCGTCGTGGCAGGGGTATCAGGAGGGATGGCTAGCGGAACATATGGCTATAATAGGAGTAGAGGACCCGCAGGGCAAGGTAACTTATGTAGCAGCGGCTTTCCCGTCAGCATGCGGAAAAACAAATTTTGCCATGCTGCAGTCTGCGCTGCCGGGATATAAAGTATGGACCGTAGGCGACGATATCGCATGGCTTAATATAGGGCCGGACGGCGGGCTTTGGGCAGTAAACCCTGAGACGGGATTTTTCGGAGTGGCGCCTGGCACGTCAATGAAGACAAACCCGAATATGATGAAAACATTAAAAAACAAGAATTTTTATCCTACACTTTATACGAACACGGCTTATAGCCCTGATACAAACGAAACATGGTGGGAAGGGCTCGACGGAGAAAGACCGGCAAATTTAATTGACTGGCAGGGGAAAAACTGGCAGCCAGGCGGCGAAGGAAAAGCAGCGCATCCGAATTCACGTTTTACCGTCGCGACATACAATTGCCCGACGCTGTCAAAAGAATTCGACAACCCAAAAGGCGTGCCGATTTCCGCAATGATATTCGGCGGGAAAAGGACACAAACAATACCGCTCCTTGCGGAATCTTTTTCGTGGCAGCACGGAGTATTCAGCGCGGCACGCAGCGGTTCAGAGACAACTGCCGCTTCAGCCGGTAAGCTGGGCGTTATACGCAGGGACCCTATGGCAATGCTGCCTTTTTGCGGATACAACATGGGCAATTATTTCGGGCACTGGCTGGAGATGGGAAAGAAAATAAAAAATCCGCCGAGGATATACAGCGCAAACTGGTTCAGGACCGATGAAAACGGTAAATTTCTATGGCCGGGTTTCGGCGACAATATAAGGGTTCTGAAATGGATACTGGACAGGGAAAACAACAAGGTGGGTGCAGACGAGACGCCTGTAGGCCTGGTCCCGAAATATAAGGATATGGACCTGTCCGGGCTGGATTATACTGAGGAAAAATGGAAAAGGCTTTTCGAGATAAAGACGGATGAGTGGAAACAGGAATCCCGTGAAATAGAAAAATATTTCGAGCAGTTCGGCGATAAGATGCCGGCTGAGATAACAGGGGAACTGAAAAAGCTGCAGAAAGCAATATAAAAATATACCGCTTATCCTTGGCGAGTAGCCTCGGACTTAAGCGGGTACAAGATAGCGTAATATTTTGTCTGCGCTTTTGGCTTGACAAAATAAACGCTATCTTAAGGGGAAATTATGAAAGATACAAAAGAACTCATTATCCAAACCGCAAAACAATTATTCGGGAAAAATGGCCTGAAGGAAACCACGGTCGAAAATATTGCCAAGCAAGCACATATAGGCAAAGGCACAATCTACCATTATTTTGACACAAAAGAGGAAATACTGGAGACTGTTGTCAAGGAAGACATGGGCTCGCTGAGAGATGAAATAAATAAAGCCGTCAACAATGAAACATCCCCTGATAAAAAGCTGCGGGCCTACATTTTAACCCGCATGAAGGCTGTCAACAGGATCGCGCGTACTTTCAGCACTTTTAAAAAAGAATACATTGATTATTACAGTTCGGTGCAAAAAATATACAACAGTTATTCTGAAAACGAAGCATCTACAATAAAGGCTATTCTTAAAGAAGGCATGGACAAGAATTTATTCAATATCGCGGATATCGACCTTGTTGTTTTTACCCTGACAGTATCAATGAAGACCATAGAATACTACTGGGCTACAGAAACGCATGAAGATATAGAAAAGAAAATGGATGTGATGCTGAATATATTTTTTTACGGACTGTATAAAAGGTAGCTATAAGTTTAAATAGAAATCCCCACCATGTATATCATTTATAACAACTGCATTAAAATCTGTCACTTCCAGCCTGTAGATAGCCTCTGGGCCAAGGTCGGGAAAGGCAATAACTTCGGATTTTTTAACTGCAAGCGCGTATTCTGCTCCGAGACCTCCAAGACCGGAAAAATAAACAGCTTTGTATTTTTTTATTGCTTCTTTTATTTCGTCTGAGCGGCTGCCCTTGCCAATCATGCCTTTTAAACCGAGTTCCAGCAATTTTGGCGTATATTTATCCATCCTCCCCGATGTTGTAGGGCCGCATGAACCGATAATATTTCCGGGTCTGGCGGGAGTCGGGCCGCAGTAATAAACAACCTGGTTATTTAAGTCTAAAGGCGGATTTTTGCCTGATTCAAGCATTTCAACAACCCGCTTATGCGCTGCGTCACGCATGGTGTAAAGTACGCCGGATATAAGCACGTCATCGCCGGAATGAAGCGAGGATATAATATCCGGGGTTAATGGAGTCTGAATCTTTTTCATATTACAACGCTCTTGTGCCGGTCACTGTGACATTGAATATTAACAGCTACTGGCAGGGAAGCTATATGGCAAGGCAGCTTTTCTATGTTCACTGCAAGAGCGGTTGTTGTACCGCCAAAGCCCATGGGGCCTATGTTCAATTGATTAACTTCTTCCAACATTTCTTTTTCCAGCTTTGCGACTTCTTTATTGCTGTGATGAACACCGATCTCCCTTAGCAGGGATTTTTTGGACAAAAGCGGAGCTGTCTCGAAATTGCCGCCTATACCGACTCCTATAATATACGGAGGACATGCAGAAGCGCCGGCCGCCTTTACTGTGTCAATTACAAGCTGCTTTATGCCGTCAACACCAGCTGAGGGCGGGAGCATTTTTAAGGCTGATTTGTTCTCTGAACCTGCGCCCTTGGCCATAAGAGATATTTTTATTTTGCTTCCTTTGACAAGCTCGGTATGAATGATTGCAGGAGTATTTGTACCCGAATTATGCCTGCTCAATGTGTCTGCGACAGATTTTCTTAAATATCCTTCGCTGTAACCCTGCTTTACACCTTCGTTTATGGCTTCGTAAATATCGCCATCGACTTTTACCTCGTCGCCAAGTTCAAGGAATATAACAGCAATCCCTGTATCTTGGCAAAGAGGATATACGCATTTTTTGGAAAGTTTGTGGTTTTCAATTATCTTGTACAGCATGGTCTTGGCGCGCTTGTTTTTTTCTTTTTCGGCAAAATCTTTCAGCGCCTTGACCACGTCGTGCGGAAGGAAATATGCGGCATCAAGAGAAAGTTTTTTTACTGCCTGGGTTATAAGACCGGATTTTATTTCGCGCATTCTTTCTTACGCTAGAAGAGGATTGATTTTGTCGACCTGTTCCTTGATAGAAGCGGCAGACTTCATCAGCGCGTCTTTTTCCACCGGCTCAAGCCCAATCTCCACTATTTTTGACGCGCCGCGTATATTCAGCAGGACAGGAAGCCCTATGCAAATATCGCTTATCCCGTATTCGCCTTTTGCGAATACCGAGCAGGGAAGGATAGTATCTGTGTTGTTTATTATGCAGTCGAGCATCTTGACGGCAGAGGCTGCAGGCGCGTAATAAGCGCTGCCTGTTTTTAAAAGCGACACTATGGTGGCTCCGCCGTTTCTTGCTTTTTCTGACAATTCATTAATGTTGGTCTCGGCTACAAGGGATGAAATCTTTTTGCCGTTAACATAAGTTTTGGATATCAGCGGGACCATGGTGTCGCCGTGCGAGCCAAGCATCATGGAGTAAAGGGTCTTTGAAGAAGTATTCAGGACAGTCTGGACATAATGATAAAACCTGTATGTATCGAGCACACCTGCCATGCCGAGAACCCTGGTCCTGGCAAGGCCGGTAATCCTGTAAACGGCATAGGTCATTATATCGAGAGGGTTTGTTATGACAATTATCATCGGTGCTTTTTTGGAATCCTTGATTTTCAGCGATATTTCTTTTATTATTTCAAAGTTCTTGAAAAGAAGGTCATCCCTGCTCATACCGGGCTTGCGTGGAAAACCTGCGGTTACTACTATAAAGTCGCATGAGCAGATTTTGTCATAATCGTCGCCGCCATATATTTCCGCGTCTGAATTAAAGATGTATTTGGACTGGTTTAAGTCTATTGCCTTGCCCTCTGCCATATCGCGGTTTATGTCCAGCAGGTATATGTCGCCAAGGTCCTTCATAAGGCAAAGGTGGGCTGTTGTTGCGCCGACATTCCCGGCTCCTATTATCCCAATTTTATTTTTCATATAGACCCCGTCCTTTTAAAAATTATTTCATGTTTTCGACGATCTTTGCGCCAAATTCAGAGCACTTTACCTCGTGCGCGCCCTGCATTTGCCTTGCAAGGTCGTATGTCACATATTTTTGCTTTATTGTGTTTTCAAGACCTTTTATCACAAGTTCTGCAGCTTTGTCCCAGCCGATATGCTCAAGCATCATTACTGCAGAAAGTATCAGCGAGCCTGGATTTACTTTATCCTGATTCGCGTATTTCGGAGCTGTACCGTGTGTAGCTTCAAACATGGCATATTGCCCAATGTTTGCTCCGGGCGCCATGCCGAGGCCCCCAACCTGCGCAGCAGCAGCATCCGACAGATAATCTCCGTTTAAATTTGGAGTCACGATAACTTCATATTCATCAGGCCTTAATATTACCTGCTGGAACATGGAGTCAGCTATACGATCCTTTATTATTATCTTACCTGCTGTATTTACGCTTTCTTTTATATCCGATTCTTTTATTGTAACATTCGCGAAATTTTCAGATGCTTCCTTATACGCCCATTTCGCAAAAGCGCCTTCGGTATATTTCATAATATTGCCCTTATGCATTATGGTGATGCTTTTTTTTCTGTTCTTAATGGCATAGCTTACAGCCATTTTCATAAGCCGCCTTGTGCCGAACTCGCTTATAGGCTTTATGCCAATGCCGCTTTCAGGAATTATTTTTTTATTGAAAGTGGAGTTTATAAAAGAAATGACTTTTTTTGCGTCTTCAGAGCCGGCTTCCCACTCTATTCCTGAATAAACGTCCTCTGTGTTTTCCCTGAATATCACTATATTTAGCTTTTCCGGATGTACAACAGGTGATGGCACCCCTGTAAAATATCTCACCGGTCTTACGCAGGCATAAAGGTCAAGCTCCTGACGCAGAGTTACGTTCAGGCTCCTGATACCGCCGCCAATCGGGGTAGTAAGAGGGCCCTTTATGGCAACGACATACTCTTTTACGGCGCCTATAGTTTCTTTGGGGAGATAACTGCCGGTTTTTGCGTTTGCTTTTTCACCGGCGAGAATTTCTTTCCATTCGATTTTTTTCCTGCCTGAGAATGCTATTTTCACCGCATTATCAACAACGTTTTGAGTAGCTTCCCAGATGTCCGGGCCTATTCCGTCACCTTCGATATAACAAATTATAGGATTGTCAGGTATCGATAAGGTACCGTCAGATGCGATTTTTATTTTTTCAGCCATTTTATTTACCCGGGGTTTTTGAATATTTCGCGTAAATGTCCGGCAAATTCTTTTTTACAAACTCGATCATTTCCTCGTCGGATATTCCCAGAGTCCTGTTATCTTCGTATTCCTTATCAACAAGGGTTTTTATTACTTTTACGCCTTCGGCATCTTTTGTTATTTTCTCTGCGGCAGGGATCCTGAAATAATTATTTACCCAGTATGCAATTCCTGCAGTGCCTGACTTATCAGTAATACCGACTGCCGGCGGCCTGTTTAGAATCTTTTCTGTATCAAAGATATTGTAAATTTCCTCGCTTTTTGATATGCCGTCAGCGTGTATGCCTGCTTTTGTGACATTGAAATTCTTGCCTACCAGAGGCTGTTTTGCCGGAACCTCAACGCCCATAACATTCTGCATATAATCCGCTATTTCAGTGATAACAGTTGTGTCTATTTTTTCCTTTCCTTCGCGTCCCCTGAATGCAAGATACTCCATTATCAGTGCTTCTATAGGCGTATTGCCTGTACGCTCGCCAATACCAAGCCATGCTCCGTTTGCCGCGGAACATCCATACAGCCATGCATGCGAAGCGTTTGTCAGTCCGCGGTAAAAGTCGTTATGACCGTGCCATTCAAGCTGTTCAGACGGAACGTCGGCATGCTTATTCAGGCCGTAAATTATGCCGTGAGTGTTCCTCGGAAGGGCGGCGCCTGCTATAGCGATGCCGTACCCCATGGTGTCGCAGGCCCTGATTTTTACAGGAATTCCGTATTCTTTTGAAAGTTTCATCAGCTCGCGGGCAAAAGGTATCACAAAACCATATATGTCAGCGCGCGTTATATCCTCAAAATGACAGCGCGGGATAATACCGTTGTCAAGTGCAGCCCGTGCTATTTTTAAATAATTATCCATAGCCTGCTTGCGCGTCCATTTCAGCTTAAGGAATATGTGGTAATCGGAGACAGATGTCAATATTCCTGTTTCTTTCAGGCCCATTTCCTTAACCAGTTTAAAGTCAGCCTCGACGGCCCTTATCCAGCCTGTCACATGGGGATATTTATAGCCACGGGAAAGACATTTTTCAACAGCTTCGCGGTCCCTTTTGGTGTAAAGGAAAAATTCTGTCTGCCTGATAAGACCAGTATCATTGTCAAGCTTATGCATTAAGTCATAAAGATGGACAATATCCTCGACTTTGAAAGGCGGAAGGGACTGCTGACCGTCCCTGAAAGTTGTGTCCGTTATCCAGGCGTCATCAACCACGTTCATTGGAACCAGCCTCTGGTTAAAAATAACCCTTGGAACATCATCGTAGGGGAACATATCCCTGAAGAGCTGTGGCTCTTTTACGTCCTGCAGTTCATAATGGTAGAATTCTTCCTCGAAAAGATTGGTTTTTTTATCGAACATGAGCATGATAAAACCTCCTGTTTTGAAATTTTTAAGCCATGTTACTATCTTCCATTAATAATATGACCCGTTATTAACCAAGTTTTTTGTTTTTTTGTTTTATGCGATAAGAAAACACGGTTGAAAAACACATAAACTCAAAAATTATTGAGTGAAATTATATAGTAAGTGCAACTTTTAGTCAATTGAAAAATAAATATGTGAAAAATAGCGCAAGAAGTTTGTTGATAAAAAAGTAAAAAAATTGTATAGTTAATCTGCAAATAAAAATTTACTCCTAACCGGAGATCATCAAATATGTTTTGCCCAAACTGCAAATATGAATATGAAAAAGACATCACAACATGCCCTGATTGTGGGGAAAAACTTGTAGAAAAACTCGACGAAGAAAAACACCCCGAATTTGATATGGCTGTATTAACCGACGTAAACAATGAAATTGAAGGAATAACCTTAATATCCATGCTGGAAGAAAAAAATGTAGAATGTTTTTTAAGGAATAATCTGCTGCCGCATTCGCGGACTATTTTGAGCACAAATCCAAAGGTTTCTTTTGCAACTGTCCTGGTAAATAATAAAAAGCTTGAACAGGCAAAAGAAATACTTGAGGATTTTAAAAAAAATATCAAATAAAATCCAAGGAGGAATTTATGTTAAAGGTAAAGCGCGCTTTAATCAGTGTGTCGGATAAGGAAGGAGTTGTAGAACTGGCGAAGGAATTAAAAAATCTCGGCGCTGAAATTATATCTACAGGCGGTACAGCCAAGGCATTAAAAGAAGCAGGGGTTGCCTGTATGGACATATCAGAAGTCACAGGGTTTCCGGAGATGCTGGACGGCAGAGTAAAGACTTTGCACCCTAAAGTGCACGGAGGACTGCTGGCACTCAGGGATAAGAAAGAACATATGGACACTCTTGAAAAGCATGGAATAAAACCCATTGATATGGTTGTTGTAAATCTTTATCCATTTAAACAGGTCATTAAAAAAGAAGATATTCCGCTTACCGAAGTGATTGAAAATATAGATATCGGCGGTCCGTCTATGATAAGGTCGGCTGCAAAAAATGCTCAATCAGTGGCGGTGTTGACTGATAAAAAAGATTATGTAAAAATCTTGGAAGAGCTTAAAAATGGAGGAATAAAAGACGAGACTTTAAATTATCTGCGCGTAAAAGCGTATAAAACCACAGCCGATTATGACACTTATATTTCAAATTACCTTGAAAAAAAACTTATTAACAGCGAAGACCTACCGGATAAAATTTTGATAAGCGTTAATAAAAAGCAAAATATGAGGTACGGCGAAAATCCGCATCAGAAAGCGTCTTTTTATGTCTTTGAAGGTTGCAAGGAAACAAACATTGGCGACGCAGAGCAGCTGCATGGAAAAGAGCTCTCATTCAATAATATATATGATATGGACGCCGCATTGAATATCGTGAAGGATTTTGATGAGCCTGCGGCGGTCGTTATAAAACACGCAAACCCATGCGGGGTTGCAAGCGATTCTGACATTACAAAAGCATATATAAAGGCCCTTAACGTGGATACTGTATCGGCATATGGCGGTATTGCCGCTGTGAACAGGAAGCTTACAAAAGGCATTGCAGAAGAAATAAACAAAATGTTTATGGAGGTTGTAATAGCCCCGGAATATGAAACTGAAGCAGTGGATATTTTAAAACAAAAGAAAAATTTGCGAGTAATAAAGACGGGCCCTTTTAAGAAGTACAATGACAATACTATTCAGTATATGGATATAAGAAAAGTGGTTGGCGGGCTTTTGATTCAGCAGGCAGATACAAGGCAGACAACCATTAACGACCTGAAAGTTGTTACCAAAAAGCAACCTACACAAAGGGAAATTGAGGACCTGCTTTTCGCATGGAAAGTCGTAAAGTTTGTAAAGTCAAATGCCATAGTAATAGTAAAAGATAAAGTTTCCATAGGCATTGGGCCTGGGCAGACAAACAGGGTGGGCTCTGCGCATATTGCCGCAAGCAATGCAAAAGAAGCAGCTAAAGGCGCTTCACTTGCTTCAGATGCTTTTTTCCCGTTTAGGGACTCTATTGATTTAGTGGCACAATTTGGCGTGACATCTGTGATACAACCAGGCGGTTCGATAAGAGATGACGAAGTAATTAAAGCTGCCGATGAGCATGGAATAGCAATGGTATTCACAGGAATCAGGCATTTCAGGCATTAATTGGACGGTATAAAGTTAAGAATGATAAAAGGTATATATTTACCAAATTCACGAAAGGACACTGGTAATAGTTGCATAAAATAGTTAAAAAAATTAAACAATCTAAACTTGATTTTAATCGGTTAATTTGATAATATATAAATGAAAATATTGATAAAAGAGAGGAGATAAGTAAAAATGAAAAAAACAATTATATTTTTTTTACCTATTATTATTATAACCCTCTTAATTCCAACTATAATTTTTTCTGAGGGTGCAGGAATAACTGGCGCAAATTTCACTAAAATTCCTGAAGGCGCGAGGCAATGCGGAATGGGTGAAGCATTCACAGGCATAGCAGATGATGTAAATGCCGTGTACTGGAATGTAGCCGGGCTGACACAACTCAATCAGCAAAATTTCTGTATTATGCATACGGCATGGCTGATGAGTGTGAATGATGAATATGGAGCTTACGCACTTCCCATCCAGGGGGTAGGAACATTTGAAGTGTCGGGCATGTTTTTATACGGGAATATAAATGTCACCAGCGAGGATGCAAAGGGAGATTACGTTCCTACAAACAATCAGGCAAGTGCTTCGTCATTTGACGCTACATTTGCTTATGCTAAAAAATTGTCTGATATTTTAGGAAATAACGAGGGTTTGTCGGATTTATCACTTGGAGGAAGCTTGAGCATACTAAATGAACAAATTGTTTCGGACCAGGGCGCAGGGTTTGCCGCCAGTCTGGATGCTTTTTATTATCCTAAATATGAAAATTATTCCCTGGGTTTAAGCCTTCAGAACCTGGGGTTCATGAGCAACAGGCCCGACCTTCCTTTAACGATAAGGCTTGGCTTTGGATACAGGTTTGCGCTTGAAAATATTCTTTTGCCTTTCACGGATGAGGGATATTTCACGTCACTTGAAAACAACGCAGCGGCGGATGTTGATTTAATTTATTATCCGGAAGAAGAGCTGGCAAGGGCAAATATTGGAGTTGAGAAATACTGGGCATTGAACAAATTTCATACAGTATCAATCCGCGGAGGTTATAAATTTGGTTATGACCTGGATGGCTATAATGGGTTCACCGGTGGGGTTGGATACAGGCTTACGGTCGGCAAGGATTTGAGTTTTGATGTTGATTATTCAATATCGCCGTATGGAAACCTTGGTGTCGCGCAAAGGATATCTGTTTCCGGCAAGATGTTCGGGTTTTCCGCGGAAAATCCACAGGATAATATTGAGCTGGCCAAACAGTATTATAAGCAAGGGTATATGCTCCTTGCCCAGGGCAAATATGCAGAAGCGATGGACCAATTTAAAGAATGCTTAAAAAGGAATAAAACATATCCTTCTGCATACATTGGAATAGGCGCGTGCTTTTTAAATACAGGCAGAACTCAACTGGCTCTTGAAGCTTATGACAAAGCGCTTGAGTTTGACCCTAATAACGTACAATTAAGGAATTTTGTAAATAAAGTAAAAACAGGCGGTGATCTAAGTGTGCCTCAGGACCAGCAGCAACCGGTACAGCAACAGCAGCAGGCACCACCTGCAAGTCAGCAGCAATAACAGAATATATTCTAAATGGTGAGATTCTTAAATGCGGGGAACGGCAAAAGCCGTTCCTTAAAATTTGAAAAGGGAGCATACAAATGAGAGTTACGATAAAGGACATAGCCAATAAAGTTGGCGTTACAGCCGCAACAGTCTCAATGGTTATCAATAACAATAAAAAGATCAGCGAGCCAACAAGAGAAAAAGTATTAAAGGCAATACAGGAAATGAATTATCACCCAAATTATATCGGAAGAAGCCTTGTAATGGGCAAGACGGACAATATATGCCTTGTGGCTACATCATTTACATCTTTTTTCAGCGTAGAACTTATCAAAGGGGTTGAACAACGGCTGGCCGGCACAAAATATAACCTAAGCCTGTATTCAACAAGAGGAATAGCCGAAAATGAAAAAGACATATTAGGCAAGATATTTTATGAAAGGAGAGTAGATGGAGTAATAGGGATGACAGCTACTTTTGATAAAAAGCTGATAGAGGAGTTTAAAAACCAAGAAATGCCTGTAGTACTGGTGGAGCAGGCAACTGAAAGCGCTCCGTGCGTAAAAGTCGATAATGTGAAAGGCGCATATATTGCAACTGATTATCTCATAAAGAAAGGCAAAAAGAACATTGCCATAGTTATGGGACAAAAAGGAGCTTCCAACTCTGATGAAAGACAGGCAGGCTACGAAAAAGCATTTGCAGACAATGGAATGCAGGTAAGTCATGACAATATATTCAGAATTGTTCAATATTCATTTGAGGAAGGCAAGGAAATAATGCGGAAAATAATAAATTCAGGGAAAAAGATAGATGCGATTTTTTCCGCTGCAGGGGATATACTCGCACTGGGAATTATGACCGAAGCAAAAATCCACAATATCAGAATACCGGATGATTTGGCCGTAATAGGTTATGACGATTTATATATGGCAACACTTATTACTCCGGCGTTGACCACTGTAAAGCAGCCTATTTCGGAAATGGGAATGCAGGCTCTTGACATGCTATTGAATATAATTGAGAAAAAAACCAGCGAGGCAAGCAGGGTTATCAGCTTTGAGCCATCTTTAATAATCAGAGACTCGGCATAAAGATGAAAAATGCAGAAGGTAAATATTAAACCAAGGCACATCTATTATTTTTATGTATTTCTTTTCTTTACCATTTTCAATAAACTTTACGCTGCTGGCGAAACAACAGCTTCATTCCTGCTTGTAGATATTCCAGCCAGGGAAAAAGCATTGGGGGGAATCTACACCCCTTATTACATGGAGCCCGGAGCCGCATATGTGGATCCTGCAGCCATTGCCGGGATTAAAAACAGATACATAATTTTTTCAAATTATGTATCTGTTTTTAGCACACATTATGAACAAATATCCTATTTTCAACCCTGGGAAAATTATGGTGCTTTAGGGTGTCTGTTTACATATGACGCTAACGATCAGCTCGAAAGGACAGACCAGTTCGGAAATCCAATAGGAAAAATTGAAAATTCAGACATGACCCTTGGGGCAGTTTATGCTAAAAATATAACTAATAATATTTGCGCCGGAATTAATCTAAAAATACTTTACAGTACGCTTTATAGTACTGAAACCTGGGGCGCCTGTTTCAATACTGGATTTTTGTATAGAAATGTCGAGAGAAATTATAATCTTGGATTGCTGCTTGAAAACGTCGGGGTGACAAGCGAATACTGGCAGGACAAAGCCATGTTGCCTGTTACGGCAAGGGGCGGCTACGGTTTGCTTATATACGGAAATGACCAGTATAATGCTTCTCTTTATATTGAAGAAAAAATATATATTAATGAAGCTCAAAATGCCCAGACCACGGTAGGTATGGAAGTAAAATATTTAAATTTTTTGACATTCAGATATGGATATTGCCTTGGAGTGAGTGACGGGAACCTATCTGTGGGGCTGGGAATAAACTGGCAAAATTTCACCCTTGATTATGCTTATGTTCCTTATTTCGTATCAGACAATGAACACAGGATAACCATTAAGGCTGAATTTTAAATTTTGCGAAACATTTTGCAGCAGTCATTATCTAATATTGCATCAGCGTATTAACGGAGCAGAATAAAAATGGACGAAAAAGAAATAATTATAAAAATAAAAAAAGGCGATTCTGAAGCTTTTAGAGAAATTATTCAGACGTACAAGAGAGTTGTTTATAATCACGCATATACTTATCTTAGGAACCAGCAGGATGCAGAAGACGCGACACAAGAAATTTTCATAAATACGTTCAATAATATTAAAAATTTCAGGGGCGATTCAAAAATAAGCACTTGGATTTACCGTATAACTGTAAATGTATGTAAAAATAAATTAAAGCAGTTGCAAAGGCAGCGTGCGCCGATAATAGATGAGGTCTATCCTGGAGATGAAGAAGAAAACAAACAGCTCGAGATTAAGGACAAAGAGGAAAAAAAACCGGATTCAATTGTGATAACAAATGAAAAAAGAAATATGATATTCAAAAGGATAAGCGAACTCTCAAATGATCAGCGAGATATTTTAATAATGAGAGATATAAATGCATTGTCTTATGAGGAGATAGCAAAAACAATGAAGCTTTCAGTTTCCGCGGTAAAAAGCAAGCTTTTTCGTGCAAGAGACAACTTAAGAGATAAATTTAAAAAAGATGAAATTTTTTAAAAATGCGCGAAACTTTTTTGGGATTGCGTTGTCATATAATTTGTAAGAAAAGGACGGTGAAAGTAAATGAAATCAAGTAAAGCATGTAAAAAGTACCAAAAGATGATAATGGAAGCATTGGAGAGCGATGAAAATATAACTAAATATAATATGCATTTATCAGAATGTTCCGAATGCCGCAATTATTACTCCGACATGCAAAAATATATGAAAACTATGCGTAATATTCAGGTTGAAACTCCTTATTATATAGAAAGCAAAGTAATGGATGGTATTTCAGGAAAGGTAAATGCAGGATTCAGGTTTTTCCCTGCGCTGAGCTATGGAGTTACATTTGCCGCCATAGTGCTTTTAGCAATTTTTATAATTCAGAAGCCTTTAAACAACTTAAATGAAAAAGTGGCGGTTGTTGAAAAGAAGCCAGAGATTCAGAAAATGGCAGTTGCTAATAAAACTATAAATATTAAAAAGTCTGTTGTTAGCAATCAAACAATAGCAAAAAAAGAGCAAGTTATAAATCGGGAAATGGTTAGCAAAGTTATATCTGAGAAAAAGGAGTTATCAGTTGCATCGGAAAACAATTCTGGTGCAGATAAGATAGCTTTAAGTACCCAAAATAATGTAAGGCCAGCACAACAGGCATATGCTTCGAATAAGCCAATAGCAAATATTGCAGAATCAAATCAAGAAATTAAAGCCATGGATTCAGGAAAGCCTTCTGCAGGATGCCCTTATGGCTGCTTGCTTGAAAACCAAAAAGCAACAGTTGGCAATAATGTTATAAACCCGACACAAATGCAATACGCAATTATCAGGGTTAAGGTTGAAGAGACTTCATTAGTTAAAGTTATTATTTATGATAAAGCAATGAGACCTGTTAGCGTATTGGCAAATCAGGATGAAACCCCGGGATACTACGAGTTTGACTGGTATGGAAAGAATGACAGCAATTCTACGGTAGCAAATGATGTTTATTATGCTTTCATTCAAATAGGTAATAGAGTAATAAAAGGTTATATAGTAGTAAAAAAGTAAAACACTTAACAAATCTTATTAACTTATCAAAATTAACCAATTTCGTACAACAAGAAACAGTTTTATAATTTGACAAATGCTTTTTTCCCATATATACTTATAAATAACAAGATTATTACTAAAAGCATCAAAACATTTGAGAAAAGGAAGAAAAAAATGAAATTCAGGAATCTGCATTTAAAGATTATCTGCCTTTTCACAATGAGTATTTTTGTTTTTTCAAGCAGGATTTACGCCGCTTTTCCATGGAATGTAACATATCCATACGGCATTAAAGCAACTAACGCAAATTCTTCGACAATACAAACAATATATAATACATGGGCTGGGGCATGTATTGTAACAGCGGGCAGCTACCAGCGAGTGCAAAGGCCGCAGAACGGCAACGATACAGTATCAGAAGGTATGGGATATGGTATGCTTATGGCAGTATATTTTTCCAACCAGTCTTTGTTCAATAATCTTTGGCAATACAAGCAATCTAATAATGACTCAAACGGGCTTATGAACTGGGACGTTCCTGGCGGATCCGGTTCAGCAACTGACGGTGACGAAGATATAGCTTTTGCACTTGTTATGGCGTATAGGGAGTGGGGGACTGGCGGCACATTTAATTACCTTACGCTTGCCCAGACTGAAATAACAAAAATATTGGATTATGACGTAACTTCAAACGATTATTTGAATTCAGGAGATGGTTGGGGCTCAGACACGGATGAGTATCCATCATATTATATGCCTTCGTGGTATACGGAATTTGGAATTATAAATTCAAGTGAAGCGTCTTCCTGGGCCACTGTTGAAACCAATTGCAATTCGCTTCTCGCTACGGCACGAAACTCAAGCAATGGTCTTGTTGTAGACGAAATAACCCAAACCGGGGGAAATGTAACATCTACGTATAGTTATAATTCCTGCAGAGTGCCTTTCTATTACGGTTTAGATTATGTCTGGAATGGTGATTCTGCAGCGCAGACAGAATCAAGCGACCTTGCATCGTTTTTTAACGGAATTGCGCCGGCAAGTGTAGATGATGGTTACAACACCAATGGTACTGCGTCAAGCGGCAACCATAACGCCGCATTTACAGGTCCGGCAGCCTGTTCATTTATGGTTTCATCAACATACCAGACAACAATTAACAATTATTATACTTGGCTTGTTGGCGATACGGGCGACGAGACAAATTATTTCAATGGCGCTTTGCAGATACTTTCACTGCTAGCAATATCCGGCAACATGCCGAAAAATTTCGGTCCGGTGTTATCACCAACAATTTCACCAGTGGTATCGCCTACAAAATCAGCAACAATAACACCTACACAAACACTGACACCTGGACCGACATTTACACTGGTGAAATCAGCCAATCAGACTACAAATATAACGTCGTCTACATTGCTTACATTTACTTTGCAAGTCTGTAATAACGGCAGTGCTGTAACGCAGAATATCACAGTTATTGATGACTGGTCGTCGGCATCGTCAGACGGCTGGTCATATGACGGTCCATATAGCTGGACGCCTCCATCAGGTATTCAACAAATTAGCGATACCACAGGAACAAACAGCGTAACATTTGTAATTGAACCGTCTGCTTTGGGGTTTACCGGATGCTATTCTTTACCTGTGTATCTAATTATGTATTCCGGCACTGCGAACACTTGTTCCTGGCATAACAACGCTTCGCTAGGTTTCAATGGAGAACCGTCAGTTGTATCCACAGTTAATATGGCTGACCAATGTTCGTCGCCGACTTACACAATAACCCCAACATATACTTATACGCAGTCACCTACTTTTACTAGGACCCCGACAAATTCACAAACTGCAACACCAACAGGGACAAGAACCAACACAATGACATTTACAGTCACAGCAACAGCCACATTGAGCCCGACAACAATAATTTCTTCAACATGGACACCAACAAATACAGCTACGATGACTCAAACATTTACAGGAACAAGCACAAAAACAAACACGCCGACCTATAGTCCTACAGTTACTAGTACATTAACGGCTAGCAGCACCAATACATTACTGCCAACAGGAACGCCGACATACAGCCCGACATGGACCCTTACATCAAGCGTCACGGCGACGGTAACAGCAACCGGTACAAGGACAAATACACTGACAAATACTTCAACAAGTACAGGTACAAATACACCATTGCCAACTGCAACTTCAACAGCAACCGGAACAAACACTCCCTTGCCGACCGGGTCAAATACAAGCTCGCCAACAGCAACAGGGACAAGGACAAATACAAATACACTGACCAATACTCCAACAAATACAGATACAAATACGCCGTTGCCAACTGCAACTTCAACAGCAACCGGGACAAACACGCCACTGCCGACCGGGTCAAATACAAGCTCGCCAACGGCAACAGGGACAAGGACCGATACCCTTACAAATACACTGACCAATACTCCAACAAATACAAGTACAAATACGCCGTTGCCAACTGCAACTTCAACAGTAACCGGGACAAACACGCCCTTGCCAACCGGATCGATTACAGTATCTCCAACAGCAACAGGAACAAATACAAATACTTTAACAATCACGTCTACAAATATTCCTTTAAATACAGGAACAAACACACCAACACAAACTTCAACAGGAACAAGGACGAACACGATAACATCTACATTGACATCGACTTCTACACCGACTTATACAATTACACTGACAAATACAGGTACAAATACACCGACATATACAGGTACGCCGACATTCACAAATACACCGACATTTACAGTTACCGTAACATTAACACGTACAGTTACACCAACAAGCACAGATACACCAATAGTGTCAGCAACGCCAACATTTACTAATATTGTATTTACCTGGACGCAAACACCTTCATATACAATATCACCAACAATCACATTGACCGCGACATCTACCAATACGCCAACGTGGACGCAAACGAGTACAACAACAAATACGCCTACAAATACTCTGACATGGACACCTACGGGAACAAAAACAAGCACAACAACAAATACGCCGACTTTTACACCGACATCAACAGGAACTACTACAAATACACCCACTTGTACAAATACCACTACGGCACTGCCGACTTCAACGACAACCACAACTCAGACAAATACAACTGTGCCTACAGGCACAGGTACAATAACATTAACACAGACTTTGACATATACAAAAACATATACACCGACAAATTCACCGTCGTGTACACAAACAGGTACGCCAACCGTCACTTTAACCAATACACCTTCGATTTCGGAAACAATTACGCCTTCAAATACAAATACGCAGACAATAACTCAAACTGATACGCCAACTATGACTTCGACAGATTCGCCTATAGTGTCAGCAACACCGACATTTACAAATATTATAAATACATGGACCATAACGCCTACATTTACTGTTTCACCAACGATAACAATAACATTCACATTGCTGCCAACACAGACAAATACCTGTACTGATACAGTAACATTATTGCCAACTAATACAAATACACCTTTGGATACATTTACTTTGACAAGTACAAATACTATAGTCCAAACAAATACAAGTACAATCACACAGACCACAAATATAACTTTCACTTTTACCATTACTGTTATTCCTTCGGCGACTATTACAGAAACAAATACGGCAGCAAATACAGCCACTGCCACTCCAACCGGGACACCTACAATGGCGATAAACCTTGAAATAAACAGCATAACGATATCACCGGCAAGCGTAGCAGATAATCAGGATATAACGGTAGTGATGCAGGTAGAGAATACAGGGACAAACACGGCGGATAATGTAGCGCCATCGACGCCGGTATTAACTGTCAGCGGAGGAGCGTCAGCAACGCAAATAAGCGGTCCAAGCCCTGCAAGCACGACGCTGGCAGGATCAGGAGCGACGGCGACATTCACGTGGGTATACGAGGTAACATCGGCCGCAGGAACTATAACAATAAGTGACACAGTAAGCGGAAAAGATGCGGTGGATGGAGTTGTAATGACAACCAATTCAGCGACAAGCAACACATTCACATGCGCGACGCCGACCTTTACATCGACAGGGACACCTGCAAATACAGCGACCAATACACCAATATTCACAGGTACCGTTACAGCAACATCAACAAAAACTGTCATAATAACCCCTACTCCAGAATCCAAATCAGGGCCAATATTGGCATATCCAAATCCTATTAACCCAAGCAGAGAACAATACCTTACTATTGCAATAAATAATTCTGAAACTGAAATAGATGAAGCAGATTTAAAAATATATACGGCAGCTTACAGGCTTGTAAAAGAGGTTAAATTTGATAAACAAACAATACAAATAATGTTAAATGAGACTGTTATAGAATGCCCGACTTTTGAAATATCAAATTTAGCAAGAGGTACTTATTACTATATTATTATAATAAAGAATGTTGGGAAAGAAATAAAGTCAAATATTGGAAAATTTGTTATTATAAAATAATATTGCTTATAGTGAAATTGACTTAAAAGGGTATTTAACAAATATAAGTTGACAAATAGCAAAAAATAATATATAAATTATAAGACAGTAAAAATATAATAAACCAAACTTTTCTGGGGAAAAGTTTAAAAATAGGCTAAAATATAGGTGAAAATATATAAATAAATCGGGAGGAAATACAATGAGACAAAGCAAGAAAACAATCCTACTTGTAATATTAATAACAATTCTAAGCAGTTGTGTATTCGGTGCAAATATAATAACGAATGCCACAGCGAACTTTC
>Ga0335078_10000277_pt1 | contig 82908 bp, 73 predicted proteins | sample Lox_Sample_32_FD_206711 | JGI IMG/M metagenome (GOLD analysis project Ga0335078, IMG submission 206711) | Soil microbial communities from Loxahatchee National Wildlife Refuge, Florida, United States - Lox_Sample_3.2 | ecosystem: Environmental > Terrestrial > Soil > Wetlands | place: USA... | reverse complement strand
TTGATAAGCCCTTGCCGGCTCGCCAGTTGAAAGAGCACTAATTTAGTACGATTTTAGTTTAGCCCATTTCCTGGGGTCCCGCAAGAGACCGGGTCGTTCAGTCCCTTCATTCAAGTGGGTTCATGGCTTGCCGATTTATGTGCACACCAGCATTTCTGTGCCAAGTTCCACAAAGCCCGTGGTCCGTCCAAGGACCTATAGCATTGATCCGGTGAACCGCACGGTCTGGGTCCGGTTCCGGGGAAGACTCGCGCTTGCCGATATCGCAACCTATGCTGCCTCCCTTCGGGTTGATCCCCGCTTTGATCCGTCCTATTCCGAAATTGTTGATGTGCGGCGGGTAAAAGACTTCGACTTAACCGCGGACGACGCGGTTATTCTGGCTGACAAAGTCGATCCATTTGCCATGGGGTGTAATCGCGCCTTTATCGCGGCGACTCAAGTACAGGTCAATTCCATTAAGATGCACGTGCTGCTGCGGAATGACGACGAGCATACGCGGATCTTTTCGACGATCAAAGAGGCCCAGGAGTGGATTGCGAGTGCAAGGTAAGACAGTAAGGTTCTGAAGCGTAGCCAGTGCCGATTTTGCGCAGAGCCGGGAACGCGTGAGTCAGTGCCGCAACGTCAACACTCCGAGTATCGCCTGTTGCTTCGCGGTCAGCGATTGCAAGCCCTGGCGGGCGAGAGAGATCATTTTTCCCATCTGCTGTTCATCGAAGACCTGGCGCTCGGCCGTCGCCTGCACTTCCACAAACTTGTGGCCGGCAGTCATGACAAAGTTCATGTCAACATCGGCGCGGGAATCCTCTTCATAGGAAAGATCGAGCAAAAGCTGTCCATCCACCATGCCAACGCTTACCGCCGCCACAAAATCGCGCAGCGGCACGGAAGTCAATGTTCCCGCCGCCACTAATTTCTCGAGGGCAAGCCCCAGCGCAACAAACGCGCCGGTGATCGATGCCGTGCGGGTGCCACCGTCGGCCTGGATTACATCGCAGTCGATCCAGATCGTGCGTTCGCCCAGGCGCTCAAGGTCGGTAACCGCGCGCAGCGAGCGTCCGATCAGACGCTGAATTTCGTGCGTCCGGCCACTGGCGCGTCCTTTGCTCACCTCGCGGGGGGTACGGGTAAGCGTAGAGCGCGGCAGCATGGAGTACTCCGCCGTGATCCAGCCTTTGCCGCTGTTGCGCATGAACTGGGGCACGGTTTCTTCAATCGACGCGGTACAGATTACGCGCGTGTTGCCGACCTCCATCAAGACCGAGCCCTCGGCTGTATTGATGTAGTCGGGGAGAATGTTCACCGGCCGCATCTGGTCCGGCGCGCGATTATCAGAGCGAAAATGCATTTGGAGGATTGTAAATGAAGCTTGAGGTGCGGGGCTTACCGGGCGGCGCTTAGACCTGCGACGACCTGATTGATGGCGGACACGTCGTAAAATTGCGTCAAATCGGCGTGGCCCGCCAGCGTGTCGCGTTCTTTTCCATCGACCAGAATCTTCACCTGTCGAATCCCCTGAATATTTGCGCCGAGAGTTTCAATCAGCGAGGCCACCGTGAGCTCTTCGACCATGATTCCCGAGCGATGTCCGTCGGCAAACGCCTGGTTGACGTCAATTACGGCGATTCCGGGGTCAACCAGGTAGACATTAAGAACTTCCGACCCCGGGCCGAGCGGGTGAGTGGAATTCTTTTCGAGATACGAAGTCACGAGCGCGCGCAGCAGTTCTTCGGCCCGTGCCTGCCGCGCCCCTGGCTGCGGAATGCGTGTGCCCACGGGGTGAATCTCGCCACTTTCATCGTCGGCGACGTAGAGTATGGCCTGCTCTGTAGGTCCGGCTACGGGTGCAGCAACAGGCGCGCTGATGGTGGCCGAGGCTTCAGATTCTACGGCGCGCGCCCCGGCCCGCATTCGCCATAGATAAAAACTCATGCCAAGCGCAACGGCCAGCATCACCGCGAGTCCGATCGCTAAGTGGCGAGGAATCATTGCGCCCCAAGTTGCGCGCGAAGTGAGGAGGCGCCGAGCGCGACTGCGGCGCTGATCGACTGCTGGTAGGTGGAGGAGTTCAGTTCTGCGACATCCTTGCCGGGAGGTGCGATCTCGATTGCGACGGCTGCGACTGTAATGTTATTAAGAGGTCGCAGCGGAGCCATGGCGGAAGTAATCGGCAACTGGGTTCGTTGCAGAGCGCCCGCGAGTCCGGCGACTACGTTTTGACTCGCGGATAAGAAAGACGCTTGCGCTGTGTCCCAGTCCAGGAACAATCCGCGTGTCTGGCTGTCACCTGGGATCATTGCGGTGTAGAGCCGGATCCCCGTGCCTTCCGAGCTTACGTGTATGCAGATATAGAGTGCGGGATGGGCGGCATTCGTCGTCGCGGCACGCTGGTCGAGAGGAATCGTTGTGTCTCCATCACGCAGCATAAGCACCGGCATTCCGCGCGAATCAAACTCCTGGCGCATGCGGCGGGCGAAAGCGAGTGTCAGGTCCTTTTCGGCCAGTTGATCGCTGAGCGCTGCGCCGCGGTCATCGCCGCCGTGCGCCGCATCAAGAACAACGAAGTCGCGATGCTGTGGGGTTTGCGCTGCCGGCGCGGGCCCGGGGGGAGCGGTAGGGGATTGCGGAGGCCTTGCCTGCGCCGGTTGTGGCGCGGGAGGTGCGATGGTAATGGTGTGCCCATTGTTGCTGAAGCTCGCGATCAAAGATAGGGGGCTGTTCACGGCGATTTCGGCAGCGCCATTGGCCTCCGAATAAGTCGCAGAAGGAATTACTGTGCTGTCGAAGGTGAGCTGAGGCGAACTGGGCGCAAGCAAGGGCTCGTGCGTGAAGAGCATGCGCAATTTGCCGGGCTCTGTGGAGATCATGGGATCGACCCGCGCAGTGAAGTTTATGACGAGTTTTCCGGGATCGTTCCTGTTTACCTGAGCCGTGAAATGAACCGCAGCGTTGCCGATAAAGAGACGCCGCGACAGATCGTGGTAGGTGACAGGACCATCCAGGAGCCGCGGCAGTATGTTGGTCAATGACGAGAGCGGCACAAGCCCGCGGCCGTTATCGAAAACGAAGGGCGAGTTGAGTTCGATTTCCTTGCCATGCGCCTTCGCGCGGGTTTTTCCCGCGGTGAACTCGGCTTCCACGTCGTTGAATCGCAGCTTCCAGTGCGCATCTTTGGCCTTCGCACTCACACTGCCGAGCGGATCAAGGACCTCGAGCAACCCGATGTAGTCTGCACCCGCATGTTCGGTCACGGGAAGCGAATAATTCGCGACGTTGGAGTAGACCGAGATGCGCTTTTGCTCAGCGGCGCCAAAGAGCAGAAAGACCGTGCCACACAGCAGCAGGATTGCGAGTGTCGATTTGCCACCTAACCCCGGCAGGCGATTCTGTTTGCTCCTCGATAATCTCTGTGGTGAATTCAATAGGGCTTCAGATCGCAAATCCAGATCTCAGATTTGAGTCGACCAATCTGCAATCCTCAATTGAAATCTCTAATGCGATCACTCCAACGCATAAATCGTAAGCCCGCTCAGCATCTTCGGATAGAAATCAGTTGATTTCTGGGGCAGGACTTGGTCTGCAAAGGCAATATCCCGCACCTGGCTTATCTTCACCGGATTCATCAGGAACGCAAGGTTTGCCTGACCTGATCGTACCTTCTCCAAGGCCTCGCCCACCTCGCGAAGATAGCTGATGTTGTGCTGCTCGCGAATGGCTTCTTCGGAAATTCCAAGCACCGCCTCGAGCAAACACTTGTGGAGTTGGACGACGTCAAGCGACTGCTGCCGTAACGAAAGCCCACGAAGAACATTTGAGCCGAGGGCGCGCGGTGTATCCAGCAAGAAGGCGCGATCGCGAGTAACAGCCAGAAGCGCCGTACCGGCTACTCCAGCGGCGCGAAGAAGCGCCGTGGCTCGCTCCGCACCTATGGAAGCGTCAACTTCCTCCACGCTGAAGTAGGCCCTGGCCTTTTCTTTGAACTGATCGGCCGAGAATGAGTCAAGCCCATGCACAAGGCGATGCGTCGGCAGGATAGTCATTCCCGGGCTGTCCATGTCTACGAACGTCATCATCACGAAGTCGCAGGGCGAAAGCCGGTCCTCTCCAGCCGGATCACCCTGCCGCCGCTCATTGCGGTAATTCAGCGCCGTTTCGTAACGATGGTGCCCATCTGCAATGATGAGCTTCTTATTATTCATTTCTTGAACGAAACCTGAGAGGAGCTTCGGGTCGGAGACCTTGCGCAACTCGTGCACAACGCCAAACTCGTCGGTGACAGTTGTGAGGGGTAAAGATTTGTCTTGCAGTTGTTCGAGCTCGCGGCCAGGGTCGCTATAGAGCATGAAAATCTGCCCAAAATGGGCGCGGGTGGCCCGTAATAGCTCTAACCGGTCAGCCTTTGGTTTGGCCAGCGTCCGCTCGTGGCGAAAGACGATTCCGGCCGAATAGTCCTCAATTTTGCCCAGCGCGATGAAGCCGCTGCGCTCGAGTTGGGTCCTGGATCCGGGCGCTGTGAAGCGTTGTTTGTATTGGTAAATGGATTGCTCTGCATCTTGCCGCAGGATACCGTCGCGCTGCCAAAGACTGAAGTCACGGGCGGCGCGGCTATAGACGTTGCCGGCGGGGCCGTCCGGGGGTTCCGGCATGCCGAGGATGATTCGAACCAGGTTGTAAGGACTTGCAGCGTAGTACCTTGCCTGCATGGCAGGGGTGATCTTGTCATACGGCTGGGTCACGGCATGGGCGAGCTCCACGCGGGTGGGGTCATAGCGCCAGGCGCGAAACGGGGCCACGGTTGCCATGTCGGGAAAATGAAATTGTACAAGACCTGATTGAAGAACGCGGTGATCGCACAGCAAACTTTTGCATTTGGCAGCACATCGAAAGCAACAGAAAAGACGGTTCCCATTCAAGCCTCAAGCTGTGGTACGATCACCGCAAACGAGGCTATTATGGCCCGCCTTGAGGGGTGCGGGTCAGCCCGCTCCCAGAGCCGAGTTCGAGGTTTTCAACCTGCTCCTCCCCGGACTGCAGGAGGTTCTATGCTGTACCGCCGCGGTTACGTCCTCGCACTTGCTGCTGCAATCATTGCGCTTGCCGCCAGCCTGTTTTCAGCACAGGCGTGGGCGCAGGCCTCGATTGATACCGTCCACATAGTGCCTCACATGGAACCGGCCAAAATCAAGGAACCCGAGCCGATTGACCCGTCGCTCAAGAGCGCTATCAAGCCGATCAAAGTTGACGTCAGTCTGGTCCTGGTGCCAGTTACCATAACCGATCCTATGAACCGGCTCGTGACCGGTCTTGACAGGGACAATTTTCAGGTTTTCGAGGACAAACAACAGCAGGAGATAAGGCACTTCTCCAGTGAAGACGCCCCGGTTTCCCTCGGGGTGATCTTTGATATGAGTGGCAGCATGAGCACCAAAATCGAGCGGGCTCGCGAGGCCGTCATTGAGTTCTTCAAGACTGCCAATCCCCAGGATGAGTTTTTCCTGATTACTTTCGCCGACAAGCCGGATGAGGTTACCGACTTTACCTCTTCAGTGGAGGACATTCAAAGCAAGCTGGTTTATACGGTTCCCAAAGGCCGCACCGCGCTGCTTGACGCCATCTACCTGGGCGTCAGCAAGATGCGCCAGGCGAAATACGAAAAAAAGGCGCTTTTGATCATCTCCGATGGCGGCGATAACCACAGCCGCTATACGGAGGGTGAGATCAAATCCATGGTCAAAGAAGCCGATACCATCATTTACGCGATTGGCATTTACGATCATTACATGGCAACGCCAGAGGAGGCCCTTGGACCGGCCCTCCTTAGCGAAGTTAGCGAACTTACGGGTGGACGGGCCTTCACCATCGATAATCCTAATGATTTAGCGGATGTTGCTACAAAAATTGGAATTGAACTACGCAACCAATATGTGCTCGGCTACCGTCCAAGTCATCCTGGGCATGACGGGAAGTGGCGTAAGATAAAAGTCAAGCTGATTCCTCCGCGAGGACTGCCACCGCTCCGCGTCTATGCCAAAACAGGATACTATGCGCCTACGGAATAGCCGGTTCTTGGTGTTTTGCCTGGTTTTGATAGCCGCGGCGTTTTTCAGCCTTCCTGTTTCGGCGCAAAATTCCCAACCCCAGCAGCCGGCGACACCCAGCAACACAATCGGCTCTGAAGAGCCGGCCCAACCGCCACCGCCGATTGCCCCCCCGGTTTCGCCCACAACCGAGAGCGCTCCGGCTCCGAGTTCGCAGGCACCTGCCGATCAACAGCAGCAGGGCAATAGTGACAATGGCGTTTTCGTTTTCAAGAAAGAGGTTGAAGAGGTTCTCTTGCACGCGACGGTGGTGGACGAGAAGAACCGTCTCGTCACCAACCTCGACAAGAACGCGTTCACAGTTTTCGAGGACAATCAGCCCCAGACCATCACATCGTTCCGCCATGAAGATGTGCCGGTCGCGATGGGGATTATCATCGACAATTCCGGCTCCATGCGCGAGAAGCGCGACAAGGTGAACAAGGCAGCCCTGAACCTTGTACGCTCCAGCAACCCGCAGGACCAGGTCTTTGTGGTCAACTTCAACGACGAGTACTACCTTGACCAGGGGTTCACCGGAAATATTGACGATCTGCGCAAGGCGCTGGAAAAAGTCGAATCCCGTGGTGGTACCGCTCTTTACGACGCACTGGTTGCTTCAGCAACCTACATGAAACAGAACGCCAAGCTGCAGAAGAAGGTTCTTTTTGTGGTCACTGACGGCGAAGACAACGCCAGCCGCGAGACTCTCGAGCAGGCGGTGCGGCGCCTGCAGGAAGAGAATGGCCCGACGGTTTACGCGATTGGATTGCTTGGCGAAGAGCGTGCGCACCGCGCCCGCCGCGCACTCGAGATCATCGCAGAGCGCACCGGCGGGATTGCATTTCTTCCCAAAACCCTCGACCAGGTTGATGAAATCAGCAGCAGCATCGCGCACGACATTCGGAACCAATACATGATCGGATACAAGCCCACTACACCAAAGAGCATGGGAGGTTACCGCACCATCCATGTCGAGGCCCGCGCGAAGGGGTACGGCAAGCTGACGGTTCGTACCCGCACCGGATATTATCCTGGGCAGGAGCAATCACAGTAAAGATGCGACCCTGAGTGTCGCTGATATTGCCTCGGATGATTGGTTTTAGAGCTCAACTGTGCTCTTAATCACTCCCGCTGGTGATGCCTCGCACGGCCCCTCCGCTACGCGCACGAGAGAATCAACTGTAAGTGTGCGTTCCGCAAGGGGGAGTGCGAATGAAAACGGTCCTTATTCTTGGAGCTGCTGGAAGAGACTTTCATAACTTCAACGTAGTTTTTCGTAATAACCCTGACTATCGCGTCGTCGCTTTCACCGCCAATCAGATTCCTGACATTGCCGGCCGCCGCTATCCGGCGGAATTAGCCGGCAGGCTGCTTTATCCCGATGGAATTCCGATCTATGAGGAGAAAGACTTCGAACGGCTGATCGATTCGGAACAGGTGGATGTAGTTGTGTTCTCCTATAGCGACATTTCTCACCAGAACCTGATGCATCTTGCTTCGCGTGCCGTGGCCGCAGGCGCGGACTTCTGGCTGCCCGGCACCGAGCACACGCAGATCAAGTCTTCGCTACCGGTGGTCTCCATCTGCGCTGTACGGACGGGTTGCGGCAAGAGCCCGCTGTCAAGGCTTGTGGCATCGCAACTGCGGCGGCAGGGATTCAACCCGGTCGTCATTCGACATCCCATGCCTTACGGCGATTTGGCGGCTCAAGCCGTGCAGCGTTTCGCGACGATGGATGATCTGGACGTGCAGCAGTGCACGATCGAAGAGCGCGAGGAGTACGAGCCGCACATCCGGCAGGGAACGGTAGTTTATGCCGGCGTAGACTACGAGCGCATTCTGCGCCAGGCGGAGAAAGAAGCCGACATCATTCTCTGGGACGGAGGCAACAACGACACGCCGTTTTACGTTTCCGATCTGGAGATCGTGGTTGCCGATCCACACCGGCCGGGACACGAACTTTCTTATTTCCCGGGTGAAGTCAATCTACGTCGCGCGGACGTGGTAGTGATCAACAAGGTGGATACGGCTGCGCGTGAGGATGTCGAGAGTGTTCGGCGCAATATTCGTGCCAGCAATCCGAAAGCGGCGGTGCTGGAGACCGCTTGCCGAGTTTCTGTCTCCGTGCCTGAACTAATTAAGGGACAGCGAGTGCTCGTAGTCGAAGACGGTCCCACACTCACGCATGGAGAAATGCCATACGGCGCCGGAGTTGTTGCGGCGCGGCAATTTGGCGCGGCAGAACTGGTCCGGCCCAAGGAATTTGCCGTAGGCTCCATTCGCGGCACATACGAAAAATATCCGCACCTCACGAACCTGCTGCCCGCAATGGGTTATAGCGTAATGCAGCGGCACGAACTGGAAGAAACCATCAACCGCATCCCTTGCGATCTGGTGCTGATCGCAACGCCAATTGACCTGGCGCGCGTCATCAAGCTCAACAAGCCGTGCTTGCGCGTCACCTACGAAGTGGAAGAGCTTACCCGTCCGGGAATGGCCGAGATGCTCGCGAAATTTGAGGTTCCGGCGGGGGTAGGACGATGACAGCCAAAGACTTCATTTCGATCCGTGATTTTTCTCCACCGGAGATTCAATACCTGCTCTTGCGCGGGCGCGAGATCAAAGCTCGCCCCGAGGCGTACCGCGAAGCGCTAAAAGGCAAGACGCTGGCCATGATTTTCGAGAAGCCGTCATTGCGAACCCGCGTGACCTTTGACGTTGGAATCCAGCAACTCGGCGGTTTTTCCATCTATCTTTCCCCGGCGGAAATCAATCTGGGAAAGCGCGAATCTGTGTATGACGTGGCCCGCAATCTCGAGCGCATGGTGCAGGGAATCATGATCCGCACTTTCGCGCATGACCTCGTCGAGAAAATGGGGGAATATTCTGCAGTTCCGATCATCAATGGGCTGACAGATTTCAGCCATCCCTGTCAGGCAATGGCAGATTTCATGACCATCTGGGAGATCAAAGGCAAGCTGGAGAAACTTAAAGTCGCATTTATTGGTGACGGGAATAATGTTGCCCACTCGTTGATGTTTGCCGGCGCGCAAGTGGGAGCAGATATCTGGGTTGCAACTCCTGCGGGTTACGAGCCGCATGCGGATGCGCTTGCCTGGGCGTGGGAACGTAATCATGAGACGGGCGGAACCTGCCGAATTACAAACGACGCTGAAGAGGCGGTTTTCGATGCCGATGTGGTTTACACCGACGTGTGGGCCAGCATGGGCCGCGAAGCTGAGGCGGGAAAGCGGCGGGAAGCGTTTCGTTCGTATCAGGTCAATTCGAAACTGTTCGGCTACGCGAAACGTGACGCAATTTTCATGCATTGCTTGCCGGCACATCGCGGGGACGAGGTCACGAATGCGGTGATTGACTCGCCGCGCTCGTTTGTATTCCAGCAAGCAGAGAACCGGCTGCATGCGCAGAAAGCAATCATGCTCGAACTGATGAAGGCAGTGCCGGTGGGTTTGATCCACCCGGTGACCGTGCCGGAGCTGGTACACGCATATAAGGGTTAAAGCGGGTCTCGATGATGGAAACCATGCTGTTGGCAGTGGGCGGAAACGCGCTGATCCGTGCCGGCGAAAAGGGCACGATCTCGGAACAGCGAGGAAATGCTCACCGGACGGCGGCAGAAATCGTCAAGCTGGTCGAGTCCGGTTACCGAGTCGTGCTGACTCACGGCAATGGTCCGCAGGTTGGGGCCGCGCTTCTGCGTTCTGAGCGTGGGGCCAGCGAGGTCCCCGGACATCCGCTTGATGTATGCGATGCTTCGACCCAGGGCGAAATTGGTTACATTCTGCAGCAGGCGCTCGATGCAGAGCTACAGCGGGCGGGGCTGCAAACGCCGGTCGTGACCGTCCTGACGCAGGTTGTAGTTTCGCTGGACGATCCTGCGATGTGGCAGCCGACCAAACCGATCGGGCCTTTTTATTCGCGCGCGGATGCAGAAGAACGGGAGCGTCGTCTGGGCTGGCAGATTGTAGAAGATGCGGCGCGCGGCTATCGCCGAATCGTGTCATCGCCGGAGCCGCTCGAAATCGTCGAAGTCGAAGTGATTCGCGATCTGGTTGAGCAGCACGTGTTGGTGATTGCGTGCGGCGGGGGAGGCATTCCGGTGGCGTGGCGGAATGGAAGGTTGCAGGGCGTGGAAGCAGTAATCGACAAAGATCGCGCCTCTGCCCTGCTGGCATCACGGTTACGCGCTGATCTCTTCGTCATCTCCACCGACACGGATTACGTTTATCTGGATTATAAAAAGCCCACACAGCAGCCACTGCACACCGTGAGCTGTACAGAACTGCAACAGTACGCCAATGCCGGGCATTTTCCCCCAGGCAATATGGGACCGAAGGTTGAATCCGTGTTGCGGTTTCTGAAGATGGGCGGACGCGAGGCGATCATCACTTCAGGCGAGAACCTGGCTGCAGCAGTCACGGGTAAATTGGGCACTCACGTATTGAGCGATGACGATATTGCACTGAAGCTTCGCGCTGAGCTCGAGTTGGTGGGAGGGAGATGATCCATGCCGGAGCAAGCCACGATGCAAACGATTGATTCGCAAATAAAGAAGGAGGTAAAGCTGCGGCACGTTCTGGAATCGCAACAATTCACGGTTCCGTTGCTGATGGAGCTTTTCGACCGCGCCAAAGGCATGGAGCGCGTTGTGGCCCGCGGCGGGTCACTCGATTATCAAAACCGCATCATGGCGGCATTATTTTACGCGCCCTCTACCCGCACTCGGCTTTCTTTCGAAGCGGCCATGCTTCGCCTCGGCGGCAAAGTTCTCTCGACCGAGCATGCGCAAGCGTTCTCTTCGGAATTTACCGGCGAAAACGTTGAAGACACGATCCGGATTATCGGCAGCTACTCTGACGTCATTGTGATTCGTCACAATCACGAGGGAGGAGCTAAGCGCGCGGCACAAGTTTCTTCCATTCCCGTGATCAATGCCGGGGATGGGGAAGGGGGCCAGCATCCCACGCAGGCGCTGCTCGATCTTTACACCATTTATCGTGAGCGCCCGCTGAATGGCCTGAGTGTCGCCATTGTTGGCGAGCTTGACAAAGGCCGCACGGCGCGATCCCTCGCCTATCTGTTGGCGAAGTTCGAGCGCGTCAAGATTTTCTTCGTGAGCCCGCCTGAATTGCAGATGAAACCCGACATTCTCGATTACCTTGAAGAGCACGGCGTGCGCTATGAACTGGAACGGGACATTGATGCTGTGATTCCAGAGGTCGATGTCGTCTATCAGACGCGCATTCGCCCCGAGCGAATTCTGGGACTCGAAAGCAGGCAGTATTATGCGATCAACTCCGCCATTCTGAGCAGAATGAAGCCGGATGCGCTTATCCTGCATCCACTGCCGCGAACGGTTGAGCTTGATCAATCGGTGGATGAAGATCCGCGGGCGCTCTACTTCCGGCAGGCCGTCAATGGACTTTACGTGCGCATGGCACTTTTGACTATGCTCCTGGAGAACAAATAAAAATCAGAGGAATCATATGAACAGCGGACTCAGGACAGAACTGAAGCATGCAGGCGAGCTCATTGAACTGGAGAACCAGTTCGGCGCTCACAACTACCATCCCCTCGATGTTGTGATCGAGCGGGCCGAGGGTGTTTGGGTTTACGACATCGAGGGCAAGCGTTATCTCGATTGCCTGGCAGCGTACTCCGCGGTCAATCAGGGACACTGCCATCCAAAGATCTTGAATGCCATGATTGAGCAGGCGCAGAAAGTTACATTGACCTCGCGCGCCTTCCGCAATGATCAGCTGCCGCTGTTCTACAAAGAGCTTCACGAGCTGACGGGTTATGACATGGCTCTGCCCATGAACACTGGAGCCGAAGCGGTCGAGACCGCCATCAAGACCGCCCGAAAGTGGGGCCACAAGATCAAGGGCATTCCCGAGAACAAGGCGGAGATCATTGTCTGCGCGAATAATTTTCACGGCAGAACGATCACCATCATCAGCTTCTCCAGTGATGCGCAATATCGCGACGGCTTCGGCCCGTTCACCCCGGGCTTCAAGATCATTCCTTTTGGCGATGCCCGCGCGCTCGAGGATGCAATCACTCCCAACACCTGCGCGTTTCTGGTTGAGCCGATTCAGGGCGAGGCAGGCATTCTCATTTCTCGGGATGGGTTCCTCAAGAAAGCCGCAGAGATTTGCCACCAGAACCGCGTTCTTTTGATGGTGGATGAAATTCAGTCCGGTCTTGGCCGCACTGGCAAGCTGTTCGCCTACATGCACGAGGAGGTCAAGCCCGATCTCGTCATCGTGGGCAAAGCGCTCGCCGGCGGCTTCTATCCGGTTTCAGCTGTGCTCTCTTCGTGGGAAATCCTCCGCGTGTACAAGCCCGGAGACCATGGCAGCACGTTCGGCGGCAATCCGCTCGGTTGTGCCATTGCCCGTGCGGCTCTGCGTGTACTGGTAGAAGAGAAGCTTGTCCAGCGTTCCGCGGAGCTTGGGGCCTACTTTCTCAGCCTGCTGCAGACTCTGCGCAGCCCCGACCTGAAGGAAGTTCGCGGTAAAGGACTGTGGATCGGCATCGAACTGCAGAGCGCCGCGCGACCTTATTGTGAAGCGCTGAAAGAAGAAGGGATTCTCTGCAAAGAGACTCACGATCGCGTGATTCGCATCGCGCCGCCACTGACAATTGAACGCGATGAAATCGACTGGGCGTTCGAGCGGATTAGGAAGGTCGTAGAAAAATAGTAAAACACAAGGCCCTAATCTGCGCCGCCCGCTTGCCGTCCAAACGGCCGACGCAAATCAGGGCCTTCCCCCAGAACTCCATTTAACCTTCCTCATCGCCAGCGCCTTCCAATTTCATTTACCTGTTCCGCTCAACTTCACAGACTGAACTCCCAGAGCGTCTTTGATCGACAAGGTCGCGCTCCGGCTTCCGGTCGCCTTGGGAGTGAACTGGACCGAAATGTTGCAGTGCGCGCTCGCTGGCAGGCTCTTCGGACACGCCGAGGTCTCGCTGAAGTCGCCGGGGTCGCTGCCTCCGAGAGCTGCGCCGTTGATCGTCAACGAAGTGGTTTGGTTATTGGTGAGCAGCACTGTTTGTGGTTTGCTGGTGGTGCCCACCGTCTGCGCCGGAAAATTCATCTGCAGTGGCGAAATGCTCACTGGCAACGTCGTGTTCAGCAGCATGGTCACCGAGTTTCCCGAGTTGCCGTTATCAAGGTTGAGGACTGCGGCGTCGGCGGCACCATCACCATTGAAATCGCCTGCCAGAACATACTGCGCCCCCGCACCTACAATGTACGGCGTTGCCGTCCCGTTTGGCAGGGGGGCCTGATACGTCAGCGTCCCGTCACCGTTCCCTAGAAAAATGCCTAATCCGATATTGTAGTTAGTCGAGACGGGGCAGCAGGGGCCAGTATGTTCTGAATCGAAGGTGACAAGCACATCCGGTTTCCCGTCCAGGTTGACATCAGCTACCGCGGCTGACAAAGGATTGACGTTCGCATCCCCACCGGCGTAGGGATTGTAGTAAGCGGGGTTGCCAAAGGTCCCGTCGCCGTTGCCCAACAGAATTCCGATGCCGCCTCCGCCCCCATTTCCGCTGCCTACGCTGTATCCCCCCGTGATCAAATCCAAGATGCCATTACCCCGCAGGCTGGCTACGCTGATAAATTGCGGGTTATTTTGCACGGGGTACTTTACCGCCGACTGAAAGGTGCCGTTGCCTTTTCCAAGTAGAACGTTGAGGGTGTTATTCCCGGTATCGGCCAGGACGACATCCACCTTGCCATCACCGTTAAAATCCGCGGCGGCCAGCCACTCCTCGCCCGTGGCTACACCGCTAATGACCTTGGCTGTACCGAAGACGCCTTTTCCTTTGTTCAGCAGCACGCTCAAGCTGCCATCGGCGTTGGAAATCAGCACATCGAGTTTCCCGTCGCCATTTACATCGGCTAAGACAACCGGCCCCGGATTGTCGCTGACGCCGGTGGAGTAAAGGACGGGTGAGGCGAAGGTCCCATTGCCTTTTCCCAGAAAGACCTGGATGTCATAAACCCCGCCCCCCATGTTGGCACCGGCGACGATATCAGCCTTACCGTCGCCGTTCACATCCCCCGCAGCCAATGCGCCCAAGCTATATGTTCCACCGGCGGCAACTACAATCGGTGTTCCCAGCACTCCGTGAGAGCTGCCGAGCATCACGTTAATGGTTCCCCCGCCGAAGTTGCCATCTATCGCGACGTCAAGATTGCCATCATTGTTGAAGTCGGCTACGACCTCGGGGGCGTTCCAAGGCTGGTTAGCATCGTAGTTCACTCCCGCGCGAAATGTGCCGTCTCCGTTGCCCAGAACCACAGAAACGTAAGGTCCGCTGTCGTCGCCCGAGGCGAAATCCAGCTTTTTGTCGCCATTGAAATCCGCGATCACAATGGACTGGGGGAACCAATCGGTCGTGTAACCGGCCGCTGGTTTGAAAGTTCCGTCGCCATTGCCGGCGAGAACGAATACCGCGCTCTCGAAGAAATCCGAGGCGACGAGGTCAGGCTTCTTATCGCCATTAATGTCTGCGATTGCGATGCTGTCTGCGAATGGAACCCCGTAGTTCACCCCTGCCTGGAAGGTACCGTCGCCGTTCCCAAGAAAAACCCAGGGGCCGGCACTGCCGGTCATGACGACATCGACTTTGCCATCACTGCGCAAATCGGCGGTGGCCACGTCAGGATTCGAATCGCCGCAGCACGCAAATCCAATCGTGGACGACCCAGCATAAAAACCCGGTGCTCCGAACGTTCCGTTCCCGCTATTCAGCAAGACGCTGATTCCACCTCCCTGGCTGGTTCCTGCCGTTCCGACCGCCACGTCTGGATGGCCATCGCCGTTGAAATCTCCAAGTGCCAACGAATTCACGGTGCAACCCGAGACGTTGCAGGCGGGGTACACAGCACCTGCCTGAAAAGTACCGTCCCCATTCCCCATGAAAACCGTTATGGTGTTGTCGTTCCAGCCATCAACCGCAACCAGATCCAGCTTGCCATCACCATTTACGTCGCCGGCTACTACGCCCTGGTTATAGGGGCCTCCCAAGCCCGTAATGCCAACCGAATAACTGTTCGAAAACGAAAAGCCACCCGCGCCATCGCCCAGATAGACGTCGAGATAATTTGTGCCACTGCCGCCTGAGCCGCCGATGAAGACTGCGAAATCGAGCTGGCCGTCGCCATTGAAATCACCAACCGCGAGCATCGTCGGCGCGTGCTCTCCAATACCGTCGTTGTTGTTGCGTTTAATGCATTCGGTGGATTCCGGAGGGGTAAACGTCCCGTCACCATTGCCCAGCCAAATGGCAAGAGGACAATTGGAGCCGTGGGAGTTGCCACCGCCGGCTATGAGCAGATCCGGCTTGCCGTCGCCATTGAAGTCTCCTGTAGCCACGCTTTCCATAGTGGTACCGCTTGGGAAATAGCCTGCGTCCAGCAGTGCCGATGTGAACCTGGCCGGTGCCGGCGTCTGGGCAAAGGCAGTTGCTGCGAGCAGCAAGACCGCGCAAAGGTATGCAGGAATTTTCACACGGCTGGCCAGATGAGACTTGCCAAAACCGGATTCTTGAGTGCGGCGCGCTAAAGTCAGAAACTGCTTCATGGGATTGTCCTCGGCTGAAGAGTATGGCCCCGGGGGGCAGGCCTGGGTCAGAGGGCAATATCGTAAAAATCTGCCAATTCCGGGAAGTATCTTGGGGTAATGTAACGGTATAATCGTGCGGTACAGCTCCCTCCTGCTCCCTTAGTACGTAGTTATGAGCGCCTCTGGCCAGAGCATTTCCGCCGCAAGTCAGGAGTCTGCCGGGTTCCCTGCCGACGTACGGGCGCAGCTCGACAAGATCCTTGCCAGCCCGACATTTCAGGATGCCGAACTGCTCAGCAGTCTGCTCCGTTACGTCGTGGAACACACGCTTTCGGGCGACGGCGATCAACTCAAGGAATACAGGCTGGGGACTGAGGTATTCGAGCGGGGTACTTCGTTTGATCCGCGCATCGACCCGGTCGTGCGGGTTTCAGCCCTGCGGCTGCGAAACAAACTGAAAGAATATTACGAGCAGTACGGTCAGAATGACCGCCTGCGAATTGATGTACCTAAAGGCGCCTATGCGGCAACATTCACAGCCGCGACGGCTGCCCCGGCTCAAGGGCCGGTATCCGCCTCCACAACGCAGCAAGGAGCCGGCTTGCTGCCTCCGTACGTGCTGTGGCTTCTCGGCACCCTGATCGTCACGTCCGTGGCCGGCTATGCGATCTATCGTTATCACCAACCCCGAGGTACAGAGCCAGCTACGGGCAAGGTCATGCTGGCTGTCCTGCCCTTTGTTAACCTCAGCGGAGATCCCCGGCAGGAGTATTTTTCCGACGGGCTGACTGAAGAATTCATCGCGCAGCTCGGTGATCTTAACCCGGAGCACCTTGGGGTGATTGCCCGCACTTCCATTGAGGGATACAAGAACACCAGCAAGCACGTAGACCAGATCGGGCGGGAACTCGGTGTGCAGTACGTGCTCGAGGGTAGCGTTCGCCGTTCGGACGACCGTGCGAGAATCACGGCCCAACTGATCCAGGTGAAGGATCAGACCCATATATGGGCGCAAAGCTATGACAGCAGCAATCGCGATCTGTTGAGCCTGGAAACGGAGATCGCGCGGACGGCCGCACACGAAATCAGCAGCAACCTGAATCAGACATCTTCCTTCCCTGAACAACCGGTTGCCGTGGTCGATCCTGAAGCGCACGAGCTTTATCTTCAGGGACGATTTTTCTGGTACAAACGAGACACCGCGGACGTTTTGAAAAGCATCGATTATTTTCAGAAAGCGATCGAAAGAGATCAGAACTATGCTGCCGCTTACTCAGCTATGGCAGATGCTTATGCAGTCCTCGGTGCCAATGATCAGATTGATCCAAGAGATGCCGCGGCCAAAGCGAGAAGCGCGGCGCTGAAAGCCTTGGCTCTTGACCCACGTTTAAGCGAGGCGCACGCGACCCTCGGACATGTCAAGTTTTTCTCTGATTGGGACTTCAAGGGCGCAGAGGCTGAATATCGCCGGGGGCTGGAGCTGAACTCGGGGAACGCCTCTGCCCATCATTTCTATGGAGTGATGCTGATGTTTACAGGACGGTTGAACGAGGCGATTGAGCAGTCTCGGGCAGCTCAGGTGCTTGACCCTCTTTCAGCTTCGAACTCAACCGCGTTAGGGCTGGCATATCTGTATGCCGGACGGATGGACCAGGCAGTTGAGGCGGCACGCAAAGCCTTGGAAATCGCGAGAGATGATGCGACCCCACATGCCTTGATGGGCTTCTGCGATGAAGGGCAGAACGATTTCACAGATGCCGTGACCGAGCTTACCGAAGCCGTGAACCTTTCGCATCGCGATGCGGAGATGTTGGGGTGGTTTGGATGGATCCTGGGCCGCGCCGGCAGACAGGACGAGGCTCGGCGCGTTCTCGCCGAATTGCAAAGTTTACCCGAGGGACATTATGCTCCGGCCTATGACCTTGCCCTGGTTTACGCCGGGCTGCAGGACCGCCAACACACACTGAACAATCTTCAACGGGCGGTTGAACAGCACGACGCGGACATCATGGACATGAAGATGGAGGTCGCTTTCCAACCCTTCCGTTCCGATCCGCAGTTTCAGCAACTGCTGCGGCAAGCTCATCTCGCAGACTGAGAGCCGCGGCTGTTTGATCCTGCATCCGAATCCCGGACCCACTTGTTCGCTGACCAGAAGCAGGTCTGCTTTGCGGCAAGCCGTGCTTTACAGCCATTACCGCGCACCGTTACACTACCTGTTCCTGTAACTCCTTAGAAAGGCGGAATCTTATGCCTGCAATTGCGAAGAAAGAAGCCACCGACAAAGTCAAGCAGATCATCAGTGAACAGCTCGGAGTGGATGAAGCTGAAATCACCTCCAGCGCATCTTTCACCGAGGACCTGGGAGCGGATTCACTCGACCAGGTCGAGCTGGTCATGGCACTTGAAGAGGCATTCGACCTAGAGATCTCCGATGAGGACGCGGAGAAAATAAGGACCGTGCAGGATGCCATCGAATACATTGAAAAGAACGCCAAACTGGCAAAGTAGGGCATCAACAACCGCGCGGATAGAACACCATCCCAAAGACGCAGCTAATTTCATCCTCGAGGAGAACTGAATGGCAGCCGTTGATGAGAAGGTCAAGCAGATTATTGTGGAGCAACTGGGGGTTGACGAAGCCGAAGTAACTCCGAGCGCATCGTTCGTGGATGATCTTGGCGCGGACTCACTCGATACCGTCGAACTTGTGATGGCTTTCGAAGAAGCGTTCGAGATCGAGATTCCCGACGAGGACGCGGAGAAGATCCGCACCGTGCAGGATGCCGTTGACTATATTGGCAAGCACGCGAAAGGCGGGAAGTAGTTGGCAAGACGGGTCGTCGTCACCGGTATTGGTTTGATCTGCGGGGTAGGCAACAATACCGAGGACGTCTGGCAGAACCTGTTGGCCGGCAAAAGCGGCGTCGCCCGCATCACGCAGTTTGACTCATCACAATTTGCCTGCCAGATCGCGGCCGAAGTCAAGAATTTCGATCCGCTGCAGTTCGTGGAAAAAAAAGAACTGAAAAAAATGGGCCGATTCATTCATCTGGCGCTGGCCGCGTCGGATGAAGCGCTAAAAGCTTCGCAATTGAAAATTACACCCGAAAACGCCGAACGCATCGGCGTGCACATCGGCTCGGGCATTGGCGGATTCGACGTGATCGAGCGCGAGCATACAGCCTTGCTGCAAGGCGGCCCGCGCAAAATATCTCCTTTCTTCATTCCTGCTGCCATCATCAATCTCGCCGCCGGGCATGTCTCGATGCGTTATGGCGCGAAGGGGCCGAACGAAGCCACTGCCACAGCATGCACGACGAGTGCGCATTCGATTGGCGACTCATTTCGCATCATTCAACACAATGACGCCGAGGTCATGATCGCCGGCGGCGCGGAAGCAGCTATTACTCCTATGGGCGTGGGCGGCTTCGCCGCCATGCGCGCTCTTTCAACTCGCAATGACCAACCTGAGCGGGCGAGCCGCCCATGGGACAAGGACCGCGACGGATTTGTGATCGGCGAGGGCGCCGGGGTTTTGATTCTCGAAGAACTTGAACATGCCCGCAAACGCGGTGCGCGCATTCTCGCTGAGGTCGCAGGATATGGAATGTCGGGGGATGCGTATCACATGACACAGCCTGCCCCCGAGCATGAGGGAGGATATCGCGTCATGCGTAACGCGCTACGCGATGCGGCAGTGGGGCCGGATGTGGTCGGCTACGTAAATGCACATGGAACTTCGACGCCGATCGGCGACACGCTTGAGGCGCATGCCATCCGCAACTGCTTCCAGCGAAAACTGCCCGTCAGCTCGACAAAATCAATGACCGGACATTTACTGGGTGGGGCGGGAGGATTGGAAGCAGGCATCACAGTTCTGGCGCTTCGCGATCAAATGCTCCCCCCGACCGTCAACCTCGAGAATCAGGACCCCGAAACCGGCGATATGGATTTTGTCCCCGGCCGGTCCCGCAAGGCCGAAGTGGAATACGCCATGTCAAATTCCTTTGGCTTTGGCGGCACCAACGGGGCGTTACTTTTCCGCCGCTGGCATGAGTAGCTTCCCCGGCAGAGCTTTAGTTCGACAAGAACACATCCGGACAGACCTTCGTGCGAATTAGGACAGCTGCTTAGTACTTCAGAGATGTACCTTTTCTCCTTTGCTTGCACCGGTGGCGGGGGGTCACAATGAAGGCATCTCTACTATGCACAATGCACTGGGAATGCCCGTCCTGCCCCTCCCTGTAAGCAAGAAAACCGCTGCCCGAGCCGGCCTGGTTGACCTGAAGGAACCAGCGCGAAAACTGCTTAACGAGTGCTTCCGCCAGTTTGGGATTGAGCCAGTTGCGCTGAGCGGCAACGCAGCGGAACGCTTCAAGAAGGAAAAATTCGAAGCTTGTGTGGTCCGGCTTGGGCCGGCGGCACACGGACTTATGGAAGGAGTGCGCACTTCGGCTTCCAACAGCCGCATGGTGATCTACGGCGTCGGCGGCAGCGCTCAGGATGCGCTGCAATATTCGAAATACGGCATCAACGCACTGTTGAAAGAGCCACTAGAACGTCAGGCCACGCTGAACCTGGTGCGGGCCACCCAAACTCTTGTGCTGCACGAATTTCGGCGCTATGTGCGGATCCCGCTCATCACTGAAGTATCGGTCACCATTGAGGAGAACCGGCAACTCATGGCATCGAGCGTGGAAATCAGCTCCGGCGGCATGTCGCTGCACAGCACGGAAAACATACCTGTCGGCAAATCCGTAGAGGTGTCGTTTGCTCTATTGACCCTTCCCCGTATCTGGTCTCGAGGCACGATTACCTGGCACAACGTAGCCAAGCAGACATTTGGAGTGCGCTTCGATCCTCAGGATCCTCGACGACAGAAATTGAAACAGTGGGTCGAAGCATATCTGGAAGGATAATTTTCTCTTCCCCCTTTGAGTCCGCCCGTGGCTTGCGGCCACATCATTCCTCTTCTATATTCTTGGTGCACGAGAAACCGACTATGCTCCGCATGCTGCTTCATTGGGTTGTGAGCGCGCTGGCAGTGTGGATTACCGCCAACGTTGTGCCCGGTTTTTATCTAAGTGGCGCGGGGGCGGCGCTGATTGCGGCTGTTATCATCGGCCTGGTCAATGCCACTCTAGGACTATTCCTGAAGGTGATCACGCTTCCATTGACCATCCTTACCTTGGGTCTCTTCTGGTTCGTCATCAACGGCCTGATGCTTGAGCTGGCTTCTTTTTTCGTCCCCGGATTTCACGTTCGCAACTTTGCTGCTGCATTCTGGGGCGGGATAGTTCTGAGCATCGTCAACATGTTGTTGAAGTGGCTCATTGTGCCCTCACGGCGGGAGTTTCGCTGAAAGTTACGCCTCACGGCGACGAGGAACCTTCTTGGGTTTTAAACGCTCCCAGTCTTTTTCCGTGAGCTTGCGCCCCAGGCTGGTGAACTCGCCCGCGCCCTGCAGCCACTCGCCGCCATCCATGGTGACCACTTCGCCGTTGACGTATCCCGCCCCATCGCTCACGATGAAAACCGCCAGATTGGCGAGCTCCTCCACCGTTCCGAAGCGTCCAAGGGGGTTGCGCTGCAGCGCGGCTTTCTCCAACTCGGGGCTGGGCATCAGGCGGGAGAATGCGCCTTCGGTGGGAATAGGTCCGGGGGCGATGGCGTTAATGCGGATCCCGCGATTTCCCCACTCCACCGCCAGGCTGCGCGTCAAAGCCATCACTCCCGCTTTGGCAATCGCGGAGGGAACCACATAGGCCGATCCCGTGGCGGCATAAGTCGCCACGATGTTCAGCATTACGCCCTTCTGGCCCGCTTTGAGCCACCGCCGGCCGCAAGCCATTGTGACATTAATGGTACCGGTGAGTACGATGCCGATTACCGCTTCGAAAGCTCCGGGAGAGAGTTCTTCGGTTCGGGCCAGAAAATTCCCCGCCGCATTATTCACGACTATGTCAAGAGCACCATCGCGCCAGATGCTTTCCACCATCAGCTCAACTTGTGGAAGGTCGCGTACATCGCAGGGAAAGATCTCGATTTTGCCGGATTCAAGTGAACTCAATTCGTTCTGCGTTTCCAGCAGAATCACGCGGCGGCGACCACAAATGTAAACGGTCGCGCCCAAGCCCAGAAAGTGGCGGGCCATTCCTTTACCGAGGCCAGTGCCGCCTCCGGTGATGAGAATGCGTTTTCCACGCAGCAGGTTTGGCTGAAACATGGGAGCTGCTCGAACCTGATTCTAATCCAGGGACACGGAAGCGCGAACAGGATGCGGGAACGCGGTCACAGAAGGGTAACTTCAGACTGCGCGGGTGAGTTCATCTTCCTCCGCAGAGCGCTGCATCCGGAAGACCTTCTCGGCATAAAGATCATGGGGAGGTTCGAACTCCTCCATTTCAAACAAGGTGTCGGTAATTGCTGCCAACCCAGCGCTCGATCGCGCTATGACGGTGAGCAGATATTTCTGTGCGACCTTACGGTCGGCTGGGGGGACGAGCTTCCACCAGCGGCGCATTGACTCCCGGACATCTTCCTGGTTCTTTTCGTTCTCGACAAGCGAATCTAACAGCTTGTGAACGCGGCCTTTGATGGCTTGAAATGAAACAGAAACTTCCTGGGCCATGGGGAGCTCTCCCGTTTTAGGAAGGCAATAGTTTCGCCAAATCATATGTTCCTGAAAAACGGATGGTTCGCCACCAAACACTTACCATTTGTTAGATAAAACTCGAGGACACATTATGGATTTTGGTAGAACGGTGCCGGCAGCAGTAGTGTCACGGAAAAAGGAAGCGCGACCCGGAGGTCGCGCTTTGAAGGGGCAACGATCAGTAGCTTACTTCTTTGTGCCTTTATTGAAAGCCGAGGCTGTGCCATCGACGTTTTCGTTCAGGATGACCGAGGTGGAAGCCGAGTGACGGGAATCGCCAGAATACACGGCAGTGATGGAGTGCTTTCCAGCCTTGAGGGCAGTGGTTGAAAATGCCGCCTGTCCGGCGCTGTTCAAGGAAACGGTCTGCAGCTTCACGCTGTCATTGAAGAAGGTCACCGATCCGCTCGGAACTCCTGAAGTCGAGGTCACCTGAGCGGAAAACCGCACCGCAGTTCCTTGACGGGCCGGGTTCAGCGAGGGCTTCACCGTGGTCGTGGTTGCGAGCGTGATGCCTTCCAGCGCCACCGGCTGGGATGTGCCAGACCCGTGATTGGTGTCCCCGGAGTACACGGCGACGATGTTATGCGTACCATGACCAATCAGGCTCACGGTGCTGGCGCTGGCCTGAATCAACTGGGCGCCCAGCAGGAGGCTTACCGGCCCTGCGGCAGTGTTGCTGAAGCTGGTCAGCGCGAGGTCGGGCAATCCATCACCGTTGAAATCCGCAGCTACGAGACCCGTCGGCATGTTCCCGACTTTATAGGAGACCGGAGTCTGGAACTGGCCGTTTCCGGAGCCCGACAGCACGGTTACGGAGTTGCCCATCGCATTTGCGACCGCAACATCGAGGTAGCCGTCGTGATTGAAGTCGGCCATCACGGTCTGATAGGGGCTGCTTCCAACCCTGACTGTGGATTTCGGCTGGAAGGTGCCGTCGCCGTTGCCTAACATCACGCTCACGGTATTGTCGCCGTAGTTGGCGACAACTGCATCAAGATTGCCGTCTCCGTTCAAATCGCCTACCGAAATCGCATGGGGTTCGAAGCCGGCAGCATACGCGAGCGGGCTGGCAAACGTCCCGTCACCATTTCCGAGAAGTACGCTGACGGTGTTATCGAGGCTGTTGGCGGTCAGAACGTCCGGCCATCCGTCGTTGTTCATGTCGGCGACGGCGATCTGCATCGGCGAAGAACCGGTGGGATAGCTGACTGCGCTCTGGAAGGTTCCATCTCCGTTGCCGTTCAGTACGGAAACCGAGTTGGTATTGGTATCGGCGACGACGATGTCCGGAATCCCATCCAGGTTCACGTCAGAGACTGCAACCGATGACGGCGAAGCGCCCAGAGCGTACGACACCTGGTTGTGGAAGGTCCCTTTACCATTTCCAAGCAGGATGCTCACGGACGATCCGCCGGCATTTGCAACTGCCAAATCCTGGAATCCGTCCCCATTGAAGTCACCGATACCAATCGCAACCGGAGCGATTCCAGTCGCATAAGTGGTGGAAGCTGAAAATGCGCCATTCCCTTTGCCGAGAGCGACGCTGACGGTTGAGTCGCCAGTATTGACAATCGCCAGATCAGCCAGTCCGTCGTTGTTAAAATCGCCAACTGTGGTTGCGTAACTACCTCTTCCCGCGACAGGTTGTGCGTTCGAAGGTACGACAAACGACATTTTCGGCTTGGCAGAACTAAATGCCATGGAGTGGAGCACGGCGTTGCCGTTGCTGGTATCCACAAACGACACCGTTCCAGTAGGCGCGGCGTTTCCGAAAGCAGAGATTACAGTCGATAACGTGTATTGGCCCGGCGTGCCGGTGGCGGAGAGAGCCAGTCCGGCTTTGTAACTTGCAGCACCGGTCACCGTGATCACCTGAGAACTGGACTGGCTCGCCGGAACGCTCTGCGTTGCGCTGTAGATTGCCTGGATGTTGTAGGTTCCGGTACCCAGGAGCACTTTCACGGTGGCCGTGCCGTTTGAGGTCACGCGCGCAGTTCCAATCAGGTTCGGACCACTGCAGCCTACGTTCAGGTCGCAGAACATAACCATGCCAGCGGTAACTGGCCCACCCGAGTACGACACCGACGCGGTCAGCGTCAGCACTTTACCCGCGTTAACGGATGTTCCAGGCGCCACTGACAGCGTGGTTGTAGCTGGGGCGATAGCGTACAGTGAAGGCGACGCGATGAACGCGCAGATGAACGCAAACATGACAAACGCGATTGCGACTGTTGCTTTGTTGCTCTTCCGAATCCCAGATGCCGTTAACTTTGACATTTTCAAAACTCCCGTTGGTTAAAGCTCGCTAATGCTTAAGGCAACGCGCGGGCCAAAATTTCACGGCCGTAAGTCCAAGCAGGAGAGCGTCTTGAGTTTTGAAGGGACATCAGGGCTGTTCAAAAATCGGACGAGTGTCCAATTTGGGAACAACACCTCCGAACACGCGACACGGGGAATGTCGTATCTTTGCGCGGTGCCAGCTCAAGAGCAAAATGCTCAGCTGTATTACCGAGGTCACCCATCGCACCACGAGCGCGGGGGCCATCAGAAGGCATTCAATCCACTCATCCCGTTGGCTTTGGCCGCGATGCCGAAATGCCGACAGGTATCTACACCTGTTCGGCTCCTGGAAATTCGGCTTGAATTCTGAGGTTGTACTTAGAATTCGTGCTATGGTCGCCTTAATCGATGTGAGTATTCCCGGGGTGAGCTATTCGATCGTCAGTTTCGCGGCTGGGGCACTCTCGATGAAGGAACTCATCTCATTTGGCTGTCTAAGCAAGCTCTGGGAGAGAAAAGCCCGCGACAGCACCGCGAGGGAACTATGCCGCAGAAACTTAAGTTTCTGGTCATCGATGACGACAGTCAGTACCTGGCACTGATCCAAGAGGCCCTCGAAGACCAGAATGTCGAAATCTTCACCGCCGCCGACCCCGAGGCGGGCTTCGAGATTTTCCTCAACCAGCGGCCCCGTCTGGTTCTGCTCGACATAAAGATGCCGCACGTCAGCGGCATGGAATTGCTGGAAAAAATCGTCAGCATCGATCCCGGTGTAGATGTGATGCTGATGACCGGCGATTACACCTCAGATTCCGCGGTTGAAGCCATCGGCAAGGGCGCGTGCGACTACCTTACCAAGCCTTTGGATCTGGAGCAGCTTCGCTCCCGCATCTCAGGCTTTGTGGCGGATGCCGCACGGCGCAGCCGGACGCTGCACCTGGACGAAAAACTACTAAGAGAGTTCTGCTTCGAGGGCATGATTTCGCGCAGTCCGCTCATGCTGGATGTTTTCGCAAGAATCAGACGCATGGCGCCCCATTTCCGCACGGCGCTGGTGACCGGAGCTACTGGAACCGGGAAAGAATTGGTCGCGCATGCGCTCCACAAGCTCAGCCCTGCTGCAAGCGGGCCGTTCATTATTTGCAATTGTTCCGCGCTGGTCGAAACCCTGGTGGAAAGCGAGTTGTTTGGATACGTTCGGGGCGCATTCACGGGAGCAACACAGGACAAGGCTGGCCTTTTCGAAAACGCAAATGGCGGCATCATTTTCCTGGACGAGGTTGGCGAGCTTTCCCTGATCGCTCAGGCGAAACTGCTGCGCATCCTGCAAAGCCGCCAGGTACAGAGACTGGGATCCGCGGTGGCGCGCAACATTGACGTCAGGGTGATTGCCGCAACTCATCGCGATCTGAAAGAGATGGTCAAGCAGGGGCAATTCCGCGAAGACCTTTACTATCGCATTGCAGTCGCAGAGGTGAAACTGCCACGGCTGTGCGACCGGCGGGAAGACATGCCTCTGCTGCAACGCTATTTCATTCACAAGTTCTGCGTCGAGTACAACAAACCGATCAAGGGTCTCACCCGGCGCGCGCAATCTGCCATGGCAGTTTATCCCTGGCCGGGAAATGTGCGTGAACTGGAGAACGCAATTGGCAACGCCTGCATGATGACCGAAGGCAATGTCATTGATATCGCAGACTTGTCATCAAACATCTCCAACCCGCAAGAGGGTACAGCCGTTAGCGCGGATGAAACATTTCTTCCACTGGCTGAGATCCAGCGGCGCCATATTCTCCGGGTGCTGGAGGCGACTGGCGGGAACAAGGCGCGGGCAGCCGAGATATTGGGGGTGGGAAGAGGCACGATCTATGAGGCGCTATCGCGAATGAAGGCGGCCGCCAAGGCAGGCTCAAACTGAGGGCAAGTTGGCTTGGCTCGAGCCAATTGCGTTATTGACCCTGCGCCGCGGCAACCGCCTTCGCAGCATTCCCGGCGATTTCCCGGAGCTTGGCGCTCAACTCTGACAACGAGAACGGCTTTTGCAGGAATGCTTCCCCTTTTCTTAGTTCACGCGTGTGGACCAGCGCGTCATGCGTGTAGCCCGACATGTAAAGCACTTTGAGATGGGGGGAGGATGCCAACAACTCGTCAGCCAACTCGCGACCACTCAATTTCGGCAGTACGATATCGGTCATCAGGATTTCAATCGGGGAAGCCGGATCGCTGGCAAGTCTTAGCGCTTCCTCGCCATTTTCTGCCTGCAAGACCGAATAACCGAGTTGTCTGAGGAAATCAACTTCCATTGACCGCAGGGCGTGATCATCTTCCACAACCAGCACATGTTCGGAGCCGTTTGCGTGTTCCACGATAGCGGCCGACGGCACTTCTTGAATGGCTGCTTCTTTAAGCGGCAAGTATATTTTGAACGATGTACCCTGCCCGGGCTCACTATAGGCCCAGATGTACCCTTCTGACTGCTTGACGATTCCGTACACAATAGAGAGGCCGAGACCCGTGCCTCTTCCCAGTTCTTTGGTGGTGAAAAAGGGCTCAAACAGGTGCGACATGGCTTCACGGTCCATGCCAGAGCCGGTATCCGTGATCGTCAAGCGCAGATAACGCCCGGGCTTTACCGGCCTGTGTTTCATGGAATAAGGCACGTCAAGGTCGCATACCTCGCACTCGATAAACAGCTTGCCGCCTTGTGGCATCGCATCGCGGGAATTGACCGCGAGATTCATGATCACCTGATCGAGTTGCGTAGGGTCCACCCTGATGTACGCATCGTCCTTCGAAGGATGAAGTACCAGCTCAATGTCTTCGCCAATAAGGCGTCTCAACATACCCGCTAATTTGGTCAGCGCCTGATTGACTTCAATAATTCTCGGTTGGCAAATCTGTTTCCGGCTGAACGCGAGAAGTTGCTGGGTGAGGGAAGCAGCTTTCTTCCCCGCGAGTTGGATCTGGTCGATCTGGTGAAGCACGGTTTTGTGCAGGTCATTCCTCTGCTGCAGCAGTTCGCAGTATCCGTTGATCACTCCGAGCATGTTGTTAAAGTCGTGAGCTACACCACCGGCCAGGCGCGCCACCGCTTCCATCTTTTGCGCCTGCTGCAACTGGCGTTCAAGCAGCTTGCGTTCAGTAATATCGTCGGCCGTACCCTCGTAATAGGCTGCAGTCCCGTCTGCGTTATAGATGCAGCGCAGATTCAGGGAGAGCCAGAGCTCGGTGCCGTTCCTGCGGCGAAATTCCTGGTCCAGATTCTGGATCGCGCCATCCGTTTGAAGCTTTGATTGCAGTTCCTGGCGGAGTTCTGGGTCGGTGTACAGCAGACTGATATCACGAATCTCCTGCAGTGCCTGCGCAGGAGATTCGCAGCCCAGCATTCTCGCCATGGCTGGATTCATCATCAGGAATTTTCCATCCGGCGTGCTCTGAAAAATCCCGATGATGGCGTGCTCGAAAATATTGCGGTATTTCTGTTCTGCGCGCGCGAAACTCTCTTCCGCGCGCTTCCGTCTGCTGACGTCGTTCTTGATCCCGATGTAATTGGTGATCACGCCGGTTGCCGAGGCGACCGGGGTGATTGTCATTTCTTCACTGTAGATGGTGCCGTTCTTGCGCCGGTTGGCAATCTCGCCCCGCCACACGCTGCCGGACGAAATCGTTGTCCAGAGATCCCTATAGAATTCTTTGTCCTGTTTCCCCGACTTAAGGACGCGCGGATTCTTGCCGATGATTTCATCCATTTCAAAGCCGGTCATCGCGGTGAATGCCGGGTTGACCCACTGGACGTTCCCTTCGCGGTCGGTGATTACAATTCCATTGGCTGCCGCTTTCAGCGCGGCGGCCTGCAGACGCAATTGTTCCTGTGCTCGCCGTTGAGAGGATATGTCGACCGCGATGCCGAGGATGCAAGGCTTTCCATTAAAAGTGATGTTTTGACCGGTAAGGTGAAAATGACTTTTTCTGCCGTCGCTATGCAGGAGGCATGCCTCCAGATTGACCGGAGCCGATCCAGAAGCCAATTCGATGCCTTGCCTCGCACCCTCTCGATCCGGTTCATCGACCGTATCGAGAACCGTCATCGTCAGAAGCTGGCCCTTCGAATATCCCAGTTTGGTTTCAAGTTGACTGTTCCACCGCAGGAACTTGCCATTGCGATCGAATATGCACAAAATCGCCGGCAGGTTTTCAATTACGGTCCTGGAAAAATCGTCGCGTGCTCGTATTGTCCGGCGGAGCTGTGCTTCGCGAGCGATCACATGCAGGCTCAGGGCAAACATGCCGATGGTCAGCAAAAGGATGGTCACAATATGGGATTCCCAAATGGACGCGCGTGGAAATGCAATCTGTTTTACAAATTGCACAATTGTGGCCAGCAGAAATGTGAGTCCGGCGATACGAACCGCCCCGCACAATGTCGACTTGTTCATTGAGGTTACCCCTTGATACGAGGGGGGAGGGTTGCGAACTCATGTTAGGGTTCGTTTGCACCAGCGACCTGTGATGGCGATCACAACGAGGGCTTACGGACGTAATTGTCGCGATGTGACTTGCATTAGTTCCATTGGTAACCGTTACCGTGTCTCCGCGGAAGTGAAAGTCTAATTTCAGTTGTTCACGTAGAGTTCGAGGTGTGGAAAGTAAGATCGCTATCCGGCGGGGCTGTGGGATCTGGCCCGAACCTCGCAGCTCGGGCCCGGCGAGAGTGAGGAGGCAATCAGAAGCAGGTTGTGTACGGTTGCAGTTGCCCAGTGACGAGCTTATTGAAAATCGTCTGGTTGTCAGGCTCGCCGTAAGTTCCGTCAGCCTGAAGAGGGAAATGCTTCCATTCAACCAGGCCGTACGGCTTGGCGATATGGAATTCCTCCTTGCTCTTGCAGTTATCGTAGCTACTGTCGCAGGTATAACGATAGCTGATCACCAGCGTGGTCAGGTTATCCGGCAAGTCACCGCCGAGCGATTCCGTGTAAGGCCCCCACACCTGGTTCACCACATACCCAAGATCCTGCGTTTTGTAGTCGGAGCAACTGCTGTGGGTTTCGTAGGTTGAATCCGAAATTGTGATCGTCGAGCCGGGAAAGCCGGCCTGGGCATATCGAGGTACGAGCGGCAGGTTGTAATTGCCTGCCGAATTGCTATGGAACATCTTGAACGTATTCGGATTCGACCAGTTGAGTTCCGTTACCCACAGATAAATGTAGTTGTCGTCGTAAAGCTGAATGTCCCAGGGGTAGCCACTGCCGGTTTTCGTCCAGTAGAACCTGTCAGATAAGACGTCTGTATAAAGAGGATTCGCAGTTCCCGCCATGTGGCTTGTGACGGAAAGCGACGGATCCATGGTCATCCATTCCAGCATGTCGTAAGTTGTAGGTTGAGAAGCGGGCGGAGGGGTTGGTGGAGGGGGCGGAGGCGGTTGCGGATTTGGCGGTTGCGGCGGCGGCGGCTGGGGTGCGGGCGGACGCGGCGCCGGTTTTGGTGGCGACGATGCACGCGGCAAAACATGGGGGCTTAACAGTGCGGCAGAGTTCGCTGACTTTGATGGGGATCCTCCACAGCCGGATAGGCAGGCAATACACACCACAAGCGATAGCACGGTAACATGCTTCATGACGGGCCTTTATGGGTGGAACTGGGATTTACGTGCGATCGAGCTTGGGTCGAATCTAGGAGAGCTGGTTCGAGAGAACCAGATAACGGAAGTACATGGATTGTTAGAAACTTGGTTCATCATTTCTATTTTGGGATTGACCATGTCAAGAGGCAAAGCGTGAACGCATTGAATTTACGGGCGTCTGCGTGAAACAATCACTATCCCGCTGAAGTGCGGGATTTCCACATAGGGCAAATTACTTAATGGAGAAGGAATGAAAAAGGTCGCGCGGCTCGCCGCAGTTCTATCACTATTCATGCCAATACTTTTTGCCCAGCTGGGGCAATACCAGGGACGCCTGTCTCGCGACGATCAAAAGAGCTTCGACGGCGATTACCGCAGCTGGGTCGAAGCCCGGCAGACCAATAATCAGGACCAGGCGTCAGCCGCAGAAAAGAAGATGCAGGAGATCATGGGGAAGTACTCCATTCCGGATTCGGTTCCCTATGATGCCATCGCGACTCCGGAGGCCTGGAGCAAGTACAAGCAATATCGTTCACGGCTGTCGCTGGTTGATCAGCAACAGTTCGATGATTGCTACCAGCAATGGCTGAACTATGAACGCCTTGGCAGCCGGGAGGATATTTTGCGGATGCAGGGCAAAATGCAGGAAATCATGACGCATTACGGTATCCCGCAATCTGTTCCCTATGCCGCTCTGATCACCACCAGCTCGGGAAGCTATGGTGGTGGGCTGGTGAACTCGTGGGCGGGAAGGCTCTCTCTGGAGGATCAAAATCAATTTGATGACAACTACAAGGGCTGGATCGAGGCCAGGCGGGCAAATGACCACAGCAAAATTCTGGCGGCGCAGGTTGGCATGCAGGACATAATGCACCGGTACAACGTGCCTCCCACTGTGCCTTTCGAGCAGTTGGCGTCGCCTTCAGTGGTTGCGCCGCCTTACAGCAATCTGAAAATTGTGAAAGCCACATACGGAAATGCCTCGCAGCGGGTGAACGTGACCGCGGCATTGCAACGATTGGTTGAGCACGACAAGCTGGACGTTGTGGTGAATGATGAGACGATGGGTGCTGGCGCAGGAGTAAGGGGAAAGAAGTCGGTCACGGTTTCGTATTCGCTAAACGGTAAAGAACGACAGGTGACCGTGACAGATGGCGGGACGCTGAGAATTCCAGGATTATGAATATTGAGGTGACATATGGCAGAACCCAGTTATGAAGAACTGAAAGCGCGCCTCGCTGAATTGGAGAAGCAGCAGGGCAAACGCACCGGCGCGATCGAGTTTCGCGTAGGCGAAAAAGGCGGAGTGAGCGTTTACGGGCTCGGCCGCTTCCCCGTTACCCTCTATTATGAGCAGTGGAACCGGTTGCTCGATGCGGCTGACGACCTGCGGAAATTCCTTGAAGAAAACAAATCCAGGCTCAAGCTCAAGGGATAGTGACTGGCCGGCGAGCGAACAATATCTTTATCTGACCACGCGCGGCCGTAGAAGCGGTGAACCGCGCGAAATCGAGATCTGGTTCACCTTCCATAGTGGACGGTTCTATGTGATTGCCGAGCACGCAACCTCGAACTGGGTAGAAAATATCAAGGCAAACGGTGCAGTTCGGGTGCGAGTTGCGGGCGACGATTTCGCGGCCTCGGCCCGGCTGCTTTCACAGGAAACCGAGCCTGAACTGCAGCATCTTATATCCGGGCTCTCCATCAAGAAGTATGGGTGGGGCGAAGGTTTGATTGTAGAAATTCTGCCAGAGACTTGATGCGTGTCCTCGCCAGCTTTTCCTAATGCGCTCTCCACCCCCGCCGACGCACGTCTCGCCTACGGGAGCGATCCCAATCAGTTTGGCGAATTGCGAGTGCCGAAGCAAACGGCGCCATTTCCGGTGCTTATGAATATCCACGGCGGGTTCTGGCGAGCGAAATACGACCTTGCGCACGCCGGCAGGCTCTGCGCCGCTCTTACCGCAAGCGGTCTGGCGACGTGGAACATTGAATACCGCCGGGTTGGCGATGCCGGTGGAGGCTGGCCCGGAACCTTCGACGACGTGCGCAGCGCCTACCGCTTTCTTTCTCGGATCTCGGCGAAGTACAAACTCGATCTGAACCGAGTGGTGATTATGGGCCATTCTGCCGGCGGCCAGCTCGCGCTCTGCGTGGCCGGACACGAGAGATCAATCAGGCATGTTATCTCTCTGGCCGGAGTGGTTGATCTGGACCAAGCGTGGGAGCAGCACCTCAGCAACGATGCCGTGGTCGAGTTTCTGGGAGGCACTCCAAAAACCGTACCCGAACACTATCGGGAAGCTGATCCGATGCAGTTGAAGGTTGAAGCTACGCAGCGGCTGATTCACGGCGCGGCAGATGATACGGTTCCCTCAAGTTTCAGCCGCAGGTACACGGAACGGAAGAAGGCCGCCGGCGAAGATGTGCACTATCTTGAAATCTTAACCGCGGGGCACTTTGATTTGATCGATCCTGACTCCAGCGCTTGGCCAAAGGTGCAGAGCACCGTGCTCCATCTACTCGAAGAGAAATAGCGCCAGTTTTCATCTTTTGCCGGCGGGCAGGAGTGCACCCAGTTTCAGCCTGGCGGTTTCAAGATTCGGATCGAGCTTCAGTGCTTGCGAGTATGCATCTCGCGCCTCGCTCAGATGCCCGGCTGCCTCCTGCAACAGTCCGAGGGATAGATACCCTCCCGCAGTGGGATTATTAGCTACGCCTTGCGAAAGGTGGTCGATCATGTAGGGAGCGATCCCGGGTTCAACCGCGAGCGCGTGTTCATAGCTGGTCTCTACGTCCTGAAAATCACCGAGGCTGCTGTAAAGCGCCGCCAAACTTTCGTATGAGGGAGCGATGACGGCGGCTTGGGAGCTGAGGCTGATCGCTTTCCTGTACTCCTCAATGGCAGCCTGGATATCACCGGCCGCGGCGGAGCCGGCAGCCAAATCCACGTGGATCAGCGGATCTTCCGGACGCAAGCCGGCTGCGGTCTGAAAATGGGCCAACGCCTCCTGCGGGCGATTCATTTTTCGCAGCGTATCCGCCAGATTGACCTGAGCGACGAAGTTATCGCTGGTCACAGCCACCGCGCGCGACCACAGGTCGTAGTCGCTCCTCCAGTAACCCACCTGCCGATAAGTGATCAGACATAACGCCGCTATGATCGCGGCGGATATGGCTGCCGGAAACGATGCGTGAATCTGTTTTTCTTTCGCGAGATCAGCAATCGCCCAAACCGCCATCACAAAGATGCCAATAAGCGGCAGGTACATATAACGGTCAGCGTGGGCCTGTTCTCCAACCTGAATGATGCCAATTACGGGAACCAACGTGCCGAGATACCACAACCATCCGACGAGGAGATAGCGCTGAGAGAAGCGTTTCTGCCATACCCATAGGCTAATTCCCGCGAGAAGAACCAGCGCCAAGCTTACCTTCCACAGGGCCGGTCCTGAATGTGAAAACGGATAATAAACGGCCAGTCGTGCCGGCCAGAATGCCTGAAACAAATAGATGGCATATGACCAGAGCGCATTTTCAATTCGCATCCCAAGAGGCAGATTGGTCAGCGCCTGCACGGCGCCTCCGGCTTGTTGCGCGATTAGGGTGATGATCGCACTCAGCGCGCTTAACGCAAGGAGCGGCGCCTTCTCGAGAAGCAATCGACCAAACGTGAACTGCGGGAAGCGAATGCCGGAGCGCGCATCATCGTGCAGCGAAAGCTTGCGGTCCCGATCCCTGCGTTTGTTTTTCTTCCCTGAGGGTTGGCTTTCGTGAATCTGAACACGTTGCAGGGGCCAAAAATCGAGAAGCAGCAGCACAAAAGGAAGGGTGATGACCATTGGCTTGGCTGACAACGCCAAGGCGAAGGAAACGAGCACCACAAGGTAGCGCTTTACCCGCGGGTTACGCGCATACCAACCATAGGCCGCCAGCGTAAGCAAAAAAAGCAGCGTACTTAAGACATTTTTCCGCTCCGAGATCCATGCAACCGACTCGACGTTGTATGGATGCAGAGCGAACAGCGCCGCCACCAGAAAACTGCGGGTACGCTTCTCGGTGACTTTCAGCAAAAGAAAAAAGAGGAGGAGAGCATTCAGTACGTGGATCCCAAGGCTTACCAAATAATGGTCGCCGGCATTCAACCCAAAGAGCTCAACGTCGAGCTCGTGCGAAAGCCAGGTGAGCGGATGCCAGTTGGCAGCCTCGGTCGAGGTCCACGCCCATTTGAATGTTTCCCAGGTAATGCCCGCTTGAACGCGCGAGTTCTTCGTCACATATGCGGGATCGTCCAGATCGTGGAATGGGTAGTTTCGTATCTGGGCATAGATGCCAACCGTCAATGCCGCGAGCAGCAGGGCATAAAAAATCGTCTGGTAGTGGCCCAGGAAATTATTTCCAATATGCGCCGGGGCGGGCACACCTGTGGCTGTTGTAGCGTTGCGGTTCTGCACTGGTGATTTGGTTACGCTCGGCACAGTTCAGTGACAGCGGTGGCGGCGGCCTGGCTCAATTTTCTGCGGCGGAACGCAGTCTGCGCTGAATGAGCTATCGCGCGCCGCTCTTTTCAAAGTACTGATCGTTGGTTTGCACCTTGATTGAGGTGCGAAACGGCTCCACGATATCCGCCATGCGTTCAGAAACAATGATGGGGCGCGCGCGTTCCAGCGGCACGACTTCCTTATAAGTGACTCTGAAGATGTGCCAGCCATTGGTGGAGGGCTCGACCGGCGAAACTTCGCCGACCTTCAGCCCGAAGATCACGTCCTTATATTCAGGCGGTATGATGGCTCGGTTCAGCGTGCCCATCTCCACCGAAGGAGACTGATCATTACCCGCCGCATGGTAAGCGTCGTCCTCGAGTTTCTGAAAGTCTTCACCTGCGACCGCTTCCTTCTGGATCTTGTCGGCCACAGCTCTCATCTCCGCCTCGTCCGCAGCCGGATCGGACTTGCTGGCGGCGGTCAGGGACGCGTCGGGCGCATGGTGCCTCGTCTTGGGAATGAAAATCCGCTGTAATACGACCTCATCAAACCGGTCGGGATTTTCTTTATAGATCTTCGCTACCTCGGCATCGGAAATCTGCTCCGCCTGAGCTCTAAAGCTGCGCGTGAGGGCAGCACTGAGGATTTGCAGGGTTGCAAAGCGGATCTCCTGCCGGACCGCTGGATCCTTGTCCATGCCTTCTTCGCGCGCTTTGCGAGCGTAGAGCATTAACTCGGAATAACGCTTCACGAGCTTTGTATTTGCGGGCGCCGGCACGACGGGTTGAGGACCGCCCGCAGGCTGCACAGCATCAGAAAATTTCTCCCACTCAGCACGAGTAATTACCATCTTGCAGTCTTTGCTGTCCTGGCCAGGGCCGGCTTTTTGGGTTGTGGTCGTTTCTTTGTCCTCGCTGCCCTGTGAAGGCGCCGGCTCAATGGTTAAACCAGCCAGCCATTTGTCATCGCACAATCCGGAAATTGTAATTACCGGCGCATCTGGCGCGACCGCTGGTGCTGCCGCAGCCGTCGTGGACCGTGCTCGTGGGCTAACGCCGCCCTGTACTCCACCCGCCTGCCCGACTCCATAAATAGATGAGAAAAGCGAAACCAGAAGCAAGACTCGAAACCGCATCAACAAACTCCTCCTCCAGTGCTGAGTTTAGCGTACCACGCATCATTAGGGGTTTTAGCCGGGGGATGTCGAAAGCAAAAAATTTGGGAGAAGTTTGAGAGCTCAATCTCAACCTTCTCCCGATATTCAAAGACTGTTCAAACTAATTGGATGCGCCGGCGAGGCCGTGACCGATGACGCCGCCGGAGAGATACGCCGAGATGTCCGAACCGTACCCTTCATCGCAGGTGTTTTCAAAGTCGATGCCCCCCTCGGGGCCATTCTGGTATGACTGGCACGAGGGCTGTTTCGGGCCGTAAGCGTTGCCCTGGAAGCTGTCAGTCTGATACATGAACTCGGTGCAGGTTGAGTCCGTGCAATCGCCGGCAGCGACAAACCAGTATTCCTGACCGCCGTGGAGTGTCGGGCCAGTGGCCTCACCGATGGCAGCCTTCACAGTGTATTCGAAGTAAACATCTTCGTAGCTGCGGCCGGTAGCTGCGAAGCTGCCCACCGAAGTACCCGAAGCGTATACCGTCCCGCCATTTCCGCTGCTGACGCCAGTATTGATGGCCCACTCAACGGTGTTGGGATCCAGTTTGAAGCTGTTGGTGCCGGTCTCGTAGTTGTAGAAGATGTTATTGGTGAACAAGCCTAACACCTTTATCTGGGAGTTGGTCGGAACCTTCAGCGCGTTATACACGCTGTAGTTGTAGATCGTTCCGAGATAGTTTTCGTTGCCGTTACCGAAGGCAACCCAATCGGAAGCTGTTGAGGGCCAGTCACCACCGTAAAACACGCACGGCTTGCAATACGAAGGGGCAGACGGTGCTGACGCCTGCTTATTGATCTTCGTATTGGCGGTCTGCGGAGTGACCGCGCGTGTCATAGTCCTGGCGTCTTGAGCAACCGCGATTGATGCCAGCGCTGCGATGAGCGCTGCTGCAAGAAGCAACTTTTTCACCGTTATTCCTCCTGGGATTGGTTGAAGTTTTTTGATACAAGCGACTCGGGGGCAGGTCAACTTCGGATGCAGCCCACGGTGGGGTATCGTATCCCTGCTGGGATAGAAGTCAAGCAAAATTCGTGTAAAGTGTTCGATTTCGAGCTCACATCTCAAAGTTGTGCAACAACTTGGCGATTGTGTGCAAGCATCGTGCATATGTGCGAAAAATCTTTGCGCCAGCAGCGGAGCCTTTTCACTGGGGCTGAAGGTCTCCGCCGCACTGCGATAACCAGCGAATGTGACCCGCTCATAACCTCGAATTACAATCACTGATTCATGACATTCAGCGCACCGTCGTTTGCGAAGATCAATATCGGATTGCGCATCGGCGTCTCTCGCGCGGACGGATATCACGAGCTACGCACCGTTTATCAGACGATTGCGCTGCACGACATTGTCAAGGTGCAGTTAAGGCGGGGCAGGGGAATTGAAATTCTCTGTTCGCATCCTCGAGTGCCGACCGATGAATCGAACACGTGCTATCGAATTGTTGAAAGGGCCGCGGACGCGCTCGGGGTGAAGGCTGGAGTGGTCATCGAAATAGACAAACGGCTGCCGGTGCAGGGAGGTCTCGGCGCCGGCTCTGCAAATGCGGCTTCGGCGTTGCTATTGTTGCAACGCGCTCTGAAGAAAAAATTGCCGCAAGACGAAAATCTGCGCATCACTGCGGAAATTGGCTCCGATGTGCCGTTGTTTCTGATTGGCGGAACGGTTTTGGGTACAGGCCACGGCGACGAGGTTTATCCTCTGGCGGACATCCCTCCATTGGCTTGCGTGATTGCGCTTCCGGACATCGCGGTTTCCACGCCAGAAGCTTTTCAGGAATGGGATAGGTTACTCGAACGTCAGCAGAATGAATGCACGCTCCCGCCGGATACTGCCGGATTGACGCGCGAAAACTGCTCCGATAGACTAGGTGAGTTCAGCCGTTCAGTTTCTGCGTGGTTGGATGCTCGATCCGGATTGAGCCCGGGCAGAGCGTTATCCGGTGTCCCCGGCGCGAAGCACGGGGGCCGGGCCGAGATCCTGCTTCTCGACCTCGTCCGTACCGGGATTGAAAACGACTTTGAGCGGGTCGTCTTTACTCTATATCCCGAATTACGCGAGGTGAAACGCACGCTGGAAATGGCGGGCGCAGTTTATGCGTCGCTCTCGGGATCGGGTTCGGCGGTTTACGGGTTGTTCGCGAGTCGCGCTCAGGCAGTAGGCGCGGCAAGCAAGTTGAAGAAGGCGGGAATTGCCGCTGTTGCAACCCAAACCTTGACGCGACCGCAATACTGGAAGCGGCTCCTGGCGACCGGCAGTTAGCATCTTGCAATTGGCATTTAGCTCTAGCCTAATGTCAATTGGAAGGCTTTAAGCTGATAGCGAAGAGCTAGCGGCCAAAAGCTGCTTTACTGGGCCGTCGACTAATGGTAGGTCAAGTGCCTTTGGAGCACTTTGTCTAGGTTCGAATCCTAGCGGCCCAGCCAAAGATTTGATCTTCGCACCGTAGCAGTTGAACTGAGAGCACATATGGCGACTCTTGCGACAGCAACGGAAAAGGTTGTGCCGGAAAAGAAAGGCCACGGTGCTCCGGATGACAAGCCGGAGCGCAAACCCCAGCGCGCACGCGTTGACGACCGTTTCAAGATCTTTTGCGGCACCGCGAACGAACCTCTCGCCGAGGAGGTCTGTGCTTTTCTCGGCCTGACGCGCGGACAGGCGCTGGTCACACGCTTCAAGGATGGCGAGGCCTACGTCCAGATTCAGGAGAACGTGCGCGGCGCGGATGTGTTTGTCATTCAGCCCACATGCCGCCCGGTCGATGAGCACCTGATGGAACTCTTGATGATGATGGATGCGCTCAAGCGGGCCTCGGCGCGCCGCATCACGGCCGTAATTCCGTATTTTGGTTATGCGCGGCAGGACCGCAAAGACAAGCCTCGCGTTCCGATTTCTTCCAAGCTGGTCGCGGATTTGCTGACGACCGCGGGAGCGGACCGAGCGTTGATTGTCGACCTGCACGCGCCGCAGCTGCAGGGTTTTTTCAACATTCCGGTGGACCACCTGTTCGCATCGCCGGTGCTGGTGGACCACTTCAAGAAGCTGAATCTCCCTAACCTGACTGTGGTTTCGCCGGATGCGGGCGGCGTGGAGCGGGCGAGATTTTTTGCAAAAAAAATGGATGCGGCCCTGGCTATCGTCGATAAGCGCCGCGTGGAAATGAACGTCGCTGAAGTCATGCACGTGATCGGAGATGTCAAGGGTCGAACCTGTTTGCTGATCGACGACCTCATCGATACGGCAGGAACGCTGGTCAAGACCGCGGCGGCTCTGGTTGAGAATGGTGCAGAATCGGTTTACGCCTGCGCCTCACATCCGGTTTTTTCCGGCGCAGCCGTCGAGAACATTGCCCAATCGCACATTCGCGAAGTGGTCGTGACCAACACGATTCCGCTTACCCCAGAGGCGGCGCACGAACCAAAGATCAGAGTGCTCACGATTGCCGGATTGATCGGACGGGCGATCCAGTCGATCCATGAAGAGACATCTGTCAGTAAGTTATTTATGTAAAGGAATGAATTATGGCTACAACAACCGAAAGCAACGTGCTCCAGGCGGAAATCAGGAAACCGGGCACAAAAAATGATTCACGGCGCGTGCGCCGCGACGGCAAGGTGCCTGCAGTGGTGTATGGAGCTGGCAAGGATGCCATGCCGGTGAGCCTCGATCCACGGCAGGTCGCGCGCATTCTGCGCTCCCAATCCGGCCACAACACCATTTTCGATCTTTCACTCGATGGCGAGCAGGGCAAGGCCATGATCGTGGACTGGCAATATGAGCCGATCAAGGGCTCTCTTTTGCACATTGACCTGAAGCGGATCGCCATGGACAAGACCTTGACGGTCGAAGTGCCGATCGTCCTCAAAGGGGAAGCGGCCGGGGTGAAACAGCAGGGCGGCATCATGGAGCAGATTCTTCGCGAAGTCGAAGTTGAGTGCCTGCCGGGCGACATTCCGGCTGCGATTGAGGCCGATGTCAGCGAGCTCGTCTTCGGCAAGGTTCTTCGCGTCTCCGAGTTGAAACCCGGAGACAAAGTGAGGATTTTGACCGATGTCAATCAGCCGGTGGCCCATGTCATCGCCGTCAAGGAAGAAGTGGCGGCGACGCCGGAAGCAGTGGCGGCGGAAGCGGCAGCTGCGCCGAGCGAGCCTGAGGTCATCAAGAAGGGTAAGCAGGAGACTGAGGGCGAGGGCGAAGAAGCTGCGGCTGAAAAGCCGGAGAAGAAAGAAAAGAAGTAGAACAGGATGGTTTGTCATCCTGAGCAAGTTTTTTTTGCTCAGCGAAGGATCTGGGCGGGCCGCGCGAAGCGTCGCGTCTTGTGCGACGCCAAATCGCGCGTCTGGCTCGCATCCTCTTAAGAGGTGCAGGCGGAAAGTATAGCGGCGTGAAGCTGATCGTTGGTCTCGGAAACCCGGGCATCGAGTATCAATTCACGCCGCACAACATCGGATTTCTCACCATCGATCGCATTGCCGAGCAGTGCGGAGTGGAAGTGAGGAACCGGCAGTGCCGGGCGCTGACGGGCAAAGCGGTCATCGGTTCAGAAACCGTCCTTCTGGCAAAGCCGGAGACCTTCATGAACCTGAGCGGGCTTTCGGTGCGAGAGCTGATCGCCGAGCACCAGGCCAGCCTGGAAAACGATTTGATCGTGATCCAGGACGAGCTGGATTTTCCTCTGGGCGCGGTTCGCATTCATCGCAACCGAAGCTCGGCGGGGCACAACGGAATTGAGTCGATCATCGGTGCGCTGGGTACGCAGGATTTCCTGCGGATCCGAATGGGAGTTGCGCCGGAGTACAAAGTCGCGGAAGGCATGAGCTACCTGCTCTCACCCTTTCGCAAAGCTCAGCTTGCCGCTGTGGACGAGATGATCGACACCGCCGCGGATGCGGTGAAGGCAATTATTTCGGATGGTCCGGCGGCGGCCATGAATCGCTTCAACCGCAAGCCGGAGACAGAGCAGGAAACTTAGAAGTTTGATTTGGAGAAACGAATGAATCGCAGGTATGAACTGATGTTTATCGTTCGTCCCGATATGGTTGACGAAGATCAGGACAAATTGATTTCCACGCTCGAATCGGCTGTGACCAGTTCGGGCGGAACTCTCAACAAAGTCGAGAAGCTCGGGAAGCGCCGCCTCGCCTACACCGTTCGCAAGTTTCATGACGGTGTTTACATTCTGCTGACCATTGACGGCGGAGGCGGGCTCATCCACGAACTCGAACGCCGGCTGCGCGTGAGCGAACCGGTGATCAAGTTCCTTACCGTGCGCGTGGATGAGGAACAGAAGCGTCTCGACAAGATCAAGGCGATTCGTGACGCCAAGCGCAAAGCGCCTGCCACTCCGGTTGTGCCTGAGAGCGCAGCCGAAGCACCGGCCACTGCGTAAGCAGTCAAAGCCGCGCAAAATAAGCTTGAAGAAGGAGCATCATGGCTGACGAAACCAAAGCTACAGAAGCAGCAACGCCCGAGACAACGACTGCGGTGGCGGAGCGCCCCGCGGGCGCCGATAGACCAGCCGGGGACAGGCCCGAGCGCAGCGAGAGGCCGGAGCGCAGCGATCGCGACCGGCGTCCTCCGCGGCCCGGCATGGGCGGACGCGAAGGCGGCCCCGGCGGCCGCAAGTACTTTCGCCGCAAGAAGGTGTGCAAGTTCTGCACGGAAAAGATCGACTCAATCAACTACAAAGACGTTCGCCTGCTGGCGCAGTTCGTGGCGGAGAGTGGCAAAATCGTGCCGCGCCGCCTGACCGGCGTATGCACGCCGCACCAGCGCCGGCTGTCGGTGGCAATCAAGCAGGCGCGCAACATCGCTCTGCTGCCTTTCGCCGGGCGGGTTCCGCAGTAGCAACGCATCAGCAAATTTGAACGGAGTCACTCATGGAAGTCATTCTCAAGGAAGATGTAGCGAAGTTGGGTTCGCGCGGCGACATCGTGAAAGTGGCGGAGGGCTACGGCCGCAATTTCTTGCTTCCGCGCAAGCTGGCCATCGAAGCCTCGAAGGGCAATAAGGCTGTCATCGAGCAGATGAAGGCAGCCGCCGTTCGCCGCTCCGCCAAGGAAAAGGCCCAGGCGGAGGAACTGGCCAAGCAGTTCGACGGGCTCTCGGTTTCATTCCGGCGCAAAGCCGGCGAGCACGATCAGTTGTTCGGTTCGGTCACCTCGGGCGATATCGCCGAGGCGCTCGACAAAAAGAGCTTTAACATCGACCGCCGCAAGATCCAACTGCACGATCCGCTCAAGACCGTCGGGGAATTCACCGTTCCCATCAAGCTGCACAAAGACGTCACCGCCCATCTTAAAGTCAACATCGAGAAGGAAGCGGCGGAATAAGTGCCCCACCCTTAGCGAGCGTTCTTCGCGAGCCAGGGTGGGGTGGTTAACCCTCCGTCATCCCGAGCGGAGCGTCAGCTGAGCGCAGTCGAGGACGTCGCGGCGTGTTCTCCCGATGTCTTTCAATGGGCAGCGTTCTTTATTGCACTGCTAAATACACCTTAGTGCATGATGAATGCCCCCCCCACCCCTCCGATTCTTTGGAATCATCACCGTAGCGCGAAAATTCCGCCAAAATATTGAGCGGCAGAAGTTTGCAGGTAAAATATTGCAAAGTAAGAAGTTATATTATTATCCTCATTAAGTATCTTAAAGTTAAGACAATCATTACAGGATAACTGAGCGGGAGCAGACGTCAAGAGGCCGGAAGTGCATTGGGAATGAGATGCGGATGGACCGTCAGTCCATCTGCACGGGCGGCAGTAGCTGCCGCGCAAGGTCTCTCGACTGCGCTCGGCTGACGCCTCGCTCCGCTCGGAATGACAATGGTTGAGCCCCGAAGAGGGAGTGCCGCCGGGTCTCACAAACAAAGCGGGACCTGCTCCCCCCATCAGGGTAAAAACGCTGGCGAGCTGCGCCCGGCGGGGCAGGCGCGACGTCCTTCGGCTTCGCTCAGGACAGGCTGCGCCCCTACACGAGCTTGCTACTCTCGCTCGCGGAGCATGCGGCGCATGGACCACTCAACCAGGCCGGGGAAGAGCTGGTAGGACTTGACGGCGAGGTGCATCGTCCAGGGGACGATGACCTCGCGCTTGTTGTTCAGGTAGCCATCAAGCGTGGCGCAGGCGACGCGATCTGCGGTGACGCCGCGGGCGCTGGCAGGGCGGACCTGCTTCTGGTCTTTGCCTCTGATTGCATTCGCGCCAAAGCCGGTGCGCACGTATCCGGGGCAGACGGTCAGCACGTTGATGCCGTATTTTGTCAGCTCAATCCGCGCCGCTTTGCCGAGGGCATTGAGGGCGAATTTGGTAGAGCTGTAGATGGCGTGAAACGGCAACGGAATATGTCCGGCAACGCTTGAGACATTGATGATCGCTCCCGAGCCCTGCTGCTTCATGATGGGAATGACGGCCTGCATGGCTTCAAGCGCGCCGAAGAAGTTGGTATTGAAAGTATCGCGGCAGGCGGCAATATCCACCTGCTCGACGGAATCGAGTATGCCGTGGCCGGCGTTGTTGACCCAGATATCGATTCGCTGAAAGTGATGAAGAGTCAATGCGATGACGCGATCGATTTCTTCCCGGTTGCGCACGTCGCAGGAGAGCGCCATGGTCTGATCGGGACGCCCCAAACGCGAGCGAGCCGCCTCGGCGCGCGCGGCATCGCGCGAGAGCAACACAACTTTGGCTCCTCGCCGCGCAAAAAGCCTTGCGATCGCCTCCCCGATACCCATGGAAGCGCCGGTGATCACCGTGACTTTGCCAGCGATGCTTGCCTGATCTTCAGCCATGCGCTGCGCTTATGACACAAATCCAAAGCGTACAATCATAAACATACACGGGCGTGTCTTGTGTAAGCGACACGGAGGTATCAATTCCGCTTCTTGCATTATTCCCGCTGGACCTGGTTCTGCTGCCCACTTCGCCCCTGCCGCTGCACATCTTCGAGCCGCGCTATAAGGAGATGATTTCCGAGTGCCTGGAAAGCAGCAAGCCATTTGGCGTGCTGCGCGCCGCGGAGGAAGGAATTGCCGATGTCGGCTGCACGGCGGAGATCACGAACGTGATCAAGAAGTATCCCGATGGCCGGATGGACATCGTCACTCTCGGACGCCAGCGGTTTGAGGTGTTGCAGGTGAACCAGGAGCGTTCGTTTTTGCAGGGCGAGGTCATCTACATCGAAGACGAAGCGCGCCCCAGTTCAAGCTCCGAACGCGAACAGGCGCTGCAGCTTCATAAGGAAATCATGACGCTGGTCGGCGCTGTGGCCGATCGCGCTTCTGAAATCGACGAGCAGCAACTGTCGTTTCACCTCGCGGGCTCGTTGCCTCTAGATCCCGAGTTCAAGCAGCAGCTTTTGAGCATGAAATCTGAATCGGAGCGGGTGCAAGCCATCATTTCTTTCTTCGGGAACATCTTACCCGCCATGCGCCGCAACATCGAAGTCCGCCGCAAGGCTGGTGGCAACGGCCATGCAGTCTAGGCGCAAAGCAGGGGTATAATCGGCTCAAAGCTGTTCTCCGTGGGGGTTCTTCCGTGACGAGTTTGCCGCGTACGCTTGGCGATTTGCGCCAGAGTCAATTCTCCGAACCACAGATTAAAAACCGCCGAGTAAAAGACGAACTGCGCGACAACTTAATTGCCAGGTTGCGCTCAGGCGGGACGATCTTTTCCGGTATTGTCGGCTATGACGACACGGTCGTGCCGCAGATCGTGAATGCGGTCCTCTCGCGGCATAACTTTATTCTGCTCGGCCTGCGCGGACAGGCGAAGAGCAGAATTCTTCGCGCGCTGACTACTCTGCTCGATGCGCAGGTGCCGTATATCGCTGGGTGTGAAATTCACGACAACCCGTATGCCCCGATTTGCCGGCGGTGCCGCGAATTGATTGCAAGCGAGGGCGACAAGACTCCGATTGCGTATCTCAGTCCCGACGAGCGCTATGTCGAGAAGCTGGCGACGCCTGATGTGACGATCGCCGACCTGATCGGCGATATCGATCCCATTAAAGCCGCACGCGGCGGACACGAACTTTCGAGCGAAATGACGGTGCATTACGGACTGCTTCCCCGGGCCAATCGCGGAATCTTTGCCATCAACGAATTGCCTGACCTTGCGGGGAAAATTCAGGTCGGCCTGTTCAACATCATGCAGGAAGGCGATGTACAGATTAAGGGCTACCCGATTCGCCTGCCGCTGGACGTCGCGTTGGTGTTCAGCGCCAATCCGGAAGACTACACGGCTCGCGGCAAAATCATTACTCCTCTGAAAGACCGTATTGGTTCCGAGATTCGCACGCATTATCCCGCTTCGATTGAAGAAGGCATTGCCATCACAACGCAAGAAGCCTGGACCCTCCGCAATGGTCACGAATTGCGCGTTCCGAAGTATGTTCAGGAAGTAATCGAGCGCATCGCGTTCTCCGCCCGCGAAGACAAGAAAATTGATAAGCGCTCGGGTGTAAGTCAGCGCCTGCCGATTTCGTGCATGGAAAATGTAATTTCCAACGCCGAGCGCCGCGCCATTCACCACGATGAGAAAGTCGTCGTGCCCCGCATCGGAGACGTCTATGCCGCGCTACCCGCGATTACCGGCAAGCTCGAACTGGAATACGAGGGTGAGATGAAAGGCGCGGATTTTGTTGGACGGGAGTTGATCCGCAATGCGGTTGCCAAGACTTACGATGGAGTTTTCAAGAACACTGATATGCAACAGATCGTGCAGTGGTTTGACCTGGGAGGGGAGATTCAGCTTGCCGATTCGGCCGGGGCGAACGACGCGCTGCAATCGTTGCGCGGGATTCAGGGACTGATGGAAAAGCTGGTCAAGCTGAATGTCGGGCCGAAGGACACGGTTGAGACGCAGGTCTCAGCGGCGGAGTTCATTCTTGAAGGGCTGCATGCGCACAAGCGAATCGGCCGCAATGAAGAGCGCGTATTCAAGGCTGGAGAAAAAGCGCCCAAACCGGTAGAGAAGCCGTTCGACCGGGAAGACCAGACGTACAGGACGCGGAGAACATTCAATTAGCCATTAGCTATCAGCTAGCAGCTTTCAATGTTCGGCTCTTGGCCTTGCAGGCGGAACCGAAGCTGAAAGCTGACAGCTCTTTTATGAAGCGCATTCGCTACTCCAAATACGTGCCCGATCCCGCGGGCGAGATGAGCATGGAGGACCTGCTCAGCTCGCTCTCTGACTATCTTCTTCAGAGCGGATTCCAGAATTTCTACTATGACGAATTCGGCGAGCGCGAGCAGACCCTTGACGATCTGCGCCGCGCGATTGAGCAGGCCCTGCTCGATGGCGACTTTCTCGATGAACAAGCCCGCTCTCAGCTGGAGCAAATGATGATGGACGGCTCGCTGGACGAACTGATCGAAAAGCTGATCGAGCGCATGCAGCAGGAAGATTACATCAGCATTGACCAGCCGCACGATCCTTCGCGCCAATCGAGCGTGGGCGGGCAAACCGGGCAGGCGCAGCAGCAGGTCAAATTTGAAATCACCGATAAAAGCCTCGACTTTCTTGGCTTCAAGACGCTGCGCGATCTCATGGGATCACTCGGCAAATCCAGCTTCGGCCGCCATGACACCCGCGATATGGCGACCGGCATCGAGGCGAGCGGCGCGTCGCGGTGTTATGAGTTTGGCGACACGCTGAACCTTGACATTACTGCGACGTTATCGAACGCCATTCAGCGCGAAGGGTTGGCGCTGCCGCTGAATATCGAGTATTCCGATTTGCAGGTGCACCAGTGCGAATACCAGTCATCCTGCGCGACCGTGCTGATGCTCGACTGCTCGCACTCGATGATTCTTTATGGCGAAGACCGCTTCACACCGGCAAAGAAAGTCGCCATGGCGCTTTCACATCTCATCCGGACGCAATATCCGGGCGATGCGCTGTCTCTTATTTTGTTTCACGATTCCGCGGAGGAAGTTCCCCTCTCGCAGCTTGCCCGTGTAAAGGTCGGGCCGTATTACACGAACACGCGCGAGGGACTTCGGCTGGCGCAGAGAATTTTGCAACGACAAAGGAAGGACATGAAGCAGATCGTCATGATCACCGATGGGAAGCCATCGGCGCTGACTCTGGAAGACGGGCGGATCTACAAGAATGCGTTCGGGCTGGATCCTCTGGTTGTGAGCCAGACCCTCGAAGAGGTTTCGAAGTGCAAACGCGCCGGCGTGATGATCAATACATTCATGCTGGCGTCCGATTACGGGCTGGTGCAGTTCGTGCAGAAGGTCACCGAGATGTGCCGTGGCAAAGCCTACTTCACCACTCCTTACACTCTCGGACAGTATCTGCTGATGGATTACATGTCGAGAAAGGCGAAGACGATCCACTGAAGACTGACCTTGGGAATTGGGTATTTATTGAAAATCGTCTTAAGCCCATAAGCACTTGTTTTCCATCTACATTATTCAGTAAACTCGCCTTGCTCGGCGATTCCGATAACTTGCGGCCTACCCTACCCCCGCCGTAAACCATGCGGAGCAGCACACACTATGGCCACACTACCGCACCCTCCTGACGCGGAGTCCTTCAGCATTCTGTTCGATAAAGAAGGAGATGGGCGTTGGATTGCCGAAGTTCCAGAACTTCCGGGCGTTCTTGCATATGGAACGACAAAGCAAGATGCGGAAGCGAATGTCACGGCGCTTGCTCTACGCGTTATCGCTGATAGTACGGAGCAGAAAGCCAGAAAACCGCCGAAATCAATTCGCTTTTGTGAGCAAATGCCCTAGTACTAAAGCGAGTCGTGTTTATGCTGCCCTTTTGCGGATCGGGTGGAACCCCAAACCTAAAAAGGGAAGCTCTCACGTTCAGTTGGAGCGTCCCGGATTCCGCGACTATACATGGGCATTTCATGATTCCGACGAACTCGGCAACACAATGCTGAAGAAAATCGCGAAATACACAGGTTTAACTCCGGAAGATTTGTAACGCTCCCAGAATTCTACGTCCATCTGTTCCGACTCCGCTGGCTGCGCGTTTTTCAAGCCTGGCGTAAAACCATGTAGACTGGCATGCATTATTCTGGTATATATGTACCATGGTAAAAGAATCAGCCGAACTCGAAATCGAACGGGTACAGACGGGCGTGAGGATTGAAAAGCGGCTGCTGAAGGTCCTTAAGGCTTTTGCTGAAGTGAAAGATCTGACGCTCGGCGATTTGCTGGAAGGCATTGTTCTTCATGCATTCGAGGGACTCACGCCTTTTTCGGAGGCGAGTCTGAAACAGATTGAGCAGCTCAGGAAGGTCTACGGTCTGACGCTGAAGGCGAGTGACAGCCATAAACTGAAGGAGCGGCGTCGATGAATATCAGACTCGCTGTCTCCGCGGTTGTCGTGCTCGCTGTCGGGATTCTTGTCGGATACCATCTTCACTCCAGACGGGCGACGGCTCCGTTAGGACCGCTTGTGCACGTCAAGAATGATTTCCAGTTTGTTGCTCACGGGCCATATCAGGCTGTGGCGCCTTTATTTGGCGCGCAGGGGGAGCGTGCATGGGGTGGAAAGGACTGGGACCCACAATTTCTGTATCCGCAGCCTGCGCGTGACGTTGAGGGCGCGGTATTTACGGTTGCCCATTCCCATCACCACAGCACCTGGATCAACACGGCCTTCGATCTCGACGCCGGGCATGTTCAATACGCGTATGTGATTCCTGACGCGCAAGCGGTGCTGATCGACATTCATCTGCATGCCCAGGACGCGAATAGCACCGATGTGAAGGTCAGCTACGAGCGCACTGCCCTTGCTTCCGATTTTAACGAGCATGTCGCGAGGCAAGGCGAGCACGACCGGAACTCCGGCCCTGAGTGGCAGCGAGACATCGACGGCTATTTGAAGTCGAAGTGAACGAATTGAGAACGGAAATGTCGGATATCCCAATTCTCATTGCGGTTGTGAAACCTGGAGGAACCGCCGGCGAACTTACTTCGCGCTCACCAGGGAGTGCGTGATCGCATGCACTGACAGAGCAATGCGGTTCTGAACGCCGACCTTGCGCATGAGCTTTGCGACGTGGGCTTTCACCGTGCGCTCTTCAATTCCAAGGGCAGAGCCAATTTCTTTGTTGGAGCGGCCCGCGACGAGCATTTCCAGAACTTCTTTCTCGCGGTCAGTGAAGGTAACCCGTCCGGCGGGGAAAATGCGCCCGGGGGCGGCGGAGACGCGCTCGATGAACATCGACAGCACGTGGCGAGGCGCCCAGACAGAACCCTGATTCACAACCCGAATTGCCTGAATGAATTCGGTGGGCGTGGCGGCTTCGTCGACATAGCCCTTTGCCCCGGCTGCGATGGCTTTCAGAATACTTTCCTCGTCCATTCCAGCACCGGTCACAATGATGCGCAGGTCCGGACGGGTGGCTTTAAGGCTGGCCATCAGGTCGAACAGGTTTTGTCCGTTGCGGTTACCAAGAAGCACCAGGCTGATGTCAGGCTGCGTGCCAAGCTCGTGGAGCGAGGACGAAATGAGCTCAAAATCCGGCTCGGCATCGAACAGCGCGCGGAACCCCACAAAGCGTAACGGATCGCTTTCAACGACCGCAATGCGTATAGACGGTTTTTTTGCCGGTGCAGCCTTGACAGCACTTGCAGACTTCATAAGGTACCTGCTCTTAGAGATAGATGGGCCTAGCATAGCGGCATTCGGGGCATCTGCAAAGATGAGTAATGGCGTAAGGAATTACGGGAGTAACATGATGAAGAGTCATTTTCGCGGGAGAAAACCATGAATTTTCGCAGCGCTCGGGCCATAATTCAAACCGTAGTAATGACAATCATGCTGATTGGCTTATGCCTGGCGCAAACTGCTTACCAGCCGAAGTTTAAGGGAGATCCGGCACGGTCGGATTCCGAGGCGAATGCGCTGGGATACATGAGAACAGTCATTCGTGCGGAGAAGCAGTATGACAAGAAGAACAACAAGTACGCCTCGTCTCTCACGCAATTAATCCATACCGGTTCGTTCACGCGGCGCATGAGCGAGTTGCAGCAGGGAGACTACAGGGTTGAATTTCGTTCGCACAAAGATGGCTATGACCTGCTGATGACTCCACAACAGGAAGATGCGCAACATCGCTCGTTCTTCGCGAATGAAGACGGCACGATCCACGCCGACGAACAGGGGACAGCGACAGCAGATTCGCCGAAAATCTAACCTCCTTCAATCGGCGTATGCGTGCGCCAGTTGGTGCGGCGCTCATAGGCGAACGCCAGTTGCAAAACCGTCGCATCTGCTCCTGCGCGTCCCATAATCTGTAACCCGATGGGCAGGCCCGCACCAGTGAAGCCGCAGGGAAGCGAAACGGCGGGCAGCCCCCAGACGTTTGCCGGGCGGGTGTTTCTCAGCAGCACGAGCTCACGCGGGCGCAGCAAGTCGGGGTTGGACTGGAGTTCGTGCAGATCGGGAGCAGGAATGGGGGTGGCAGGGGTAACGAGAACATCCACTTCTTTGAACATTTCTCCCGTTCTGGCGCGGATTTCGTGCAATTCCCGGTGTTGTTCTTCTATCTCCGCCGGACTAATGTTTTCTCCATTGCGGATGCGGCGCAGGGTTTCCGGCTGATACAAGTCGGGCGAGCGTGAAATGTTTTCCGCGTGGCATTGATAAGATTCAGCCATTTGCAGCGTACGATCGACCGGGACCGGAACTTTCACCTCTCTCATATCCGCAGCAAGGGTTTTCAGGAGTCGTAAAGCCTCTTCCACGGAATTGGCTATTTCGGGATCGAGTTCATCAAAGAAGAACTGACGCGGAATGCCGATTCGCAGCCGCGCGATCGGCTCACGCAATCCGGAGAGATCGATACAGTCCCCCGCGATGGCGTTCATGGTCAAGGCCGCATCTTCGACCGTGCGCGTGATCGGTCCAATGTGATCAAGCGAGGGCGAGAGCGGAATTACGCCCTGCGTGCTCACGCAAGCATATGTCGGCTTGAAGCCGACTACGCCGCAAAGCGCGGCCGGTTCGCGAACGGAGCCGGCAGTGTCAGTTCCGATAGCGGCATAGCATAATCCAGCGGCAACCGCGGCGGCCGACCCTCCGGAAGATCCTCCGGCAATGTGGGCAGTGTTCCAGGGATTTCGCACCGCTCCATAGAAGCTGATTACCGAGCTGCCTCCGTAGGCAAACTCATGCAGGTTCTGTTTGCCGAGAATGATAGCGCCGGCATTCTTAAAGCGGCGGACAACCTCGGCGTCATGGGGGGGAATCCGATCTTTGAACAAAGCGCTGGCTGCGGTGGTGCGCACGCCGGCGGTATCGATGATGTCTTTGATTCCGATGGGAACACCGTGCAATGGACCACGCCAGTTGCCATGCTGGATTTCGTCTTCAGCTTCGTGCGCCGCGGCCAGGGCTGATTCGGCAGCAATCGTAATAAAGGCGTTAAGTACCGGATTCCACTTCTCGATTCTTGACAGGCACTCTGTGGTCAGTTCGACCGGCGAGAGAATCCCTTTGCGGAGTTGTTCGCCGAGTTCGATAATGGAAGCTCGCACGTTCGGATGATGCTCGTGACACGATATTATCCCGCCGAAGGCACCCCGCAAAACGGGCTTATAATCTTCCAATCGCTCCCAATGGAGGTCAATCGCATATGGCGCAGATGACGATGGTCCCGGTCAGCACCCAGGGCTTTCTTCTGGATGGAAAGTGGGTGGAAGAAGGCGACACGATCGAGATCCATGCGCCCTACGGCGGCACCGTGATTGGCGCGGTATTTCAGGGACGGCGCGAACACGCCGAGGCAGCGATTCGAGCCGCGGTAAAAGCGTTCGGTACCACGCGCCGGCTGCCGGCCTTTGAACGCCAGCGTATGTTGCGCAGAGTGGCGGAGCAGATCACCGAACGGAAAGAAGATTTTGCCCACACGCTTTCCCAGGAAGCTGGCAAGCCGATCAAAGCGGCACGCACCGAGGTGGAGCGGGCCATTTTCACCTTCAACATCGCGGCCGAAGAGAGTACGCGAATTTATGGAGAATATCTTCCGCTCGACTGGCAGGAATTCACTGCGGGCCGCTGGGGCATTGTACGGCGGTTTCCGCTGGGACCAATTGCCGGAATCACTCCCTTTAATTTTCCGCTCAATTTAGTCGCGCATAAAGTAGCGCCGGCTATTGCCGCCGGCTGCACCATGGTCCTGAAGCCGGCGCCGCAAACGCCTCTTACGGCTTTGCTGCTGGCCGAAGCGGTTCAGCAAGCGGGATGGCCCGACGGGGCGCTCAATGTGGTTCCGCTCTCGAACGAGGATGCGGGTGCGCTCGTCAGCGACGACACGCTGAAGATGATCAGCTTCACGGGCAGTGCAGCTGTGGGATGGGAGATCAAGAGACGGGCGGGTAAGAAGAAGGTCATCCTGGAACTCGGCGGTAATGCCGGCGTAATTGTGCATTGCGATGCCGATCTCACCTATGCGGCTGAGCGGTGTACGGCGGGCGGCTTCGGCTACGCCGGACAGACCTGCATCTCAGTGCAACGCATTCTGGTGGAGCACTCGGTATTCGGGCGCTTTACCGACTTGCTGGTCGAAAATGTCAGGAAGTTGAAAACCGGTGATCCTCTCGATGAGAGCACCGATGTTGGTCCGCTCATCAGGGAGAGTGACGCGCGGCGAGCGGCCGATTGGATTCAGGAAGCGGTTCGCGGGGGTGCGCGGGTGCTGTGTGGCGGACAGCGCAGCGGTTCCGTGCTCGAACCTACAGTTCTTACTGGGACTCGTGCCGAAATGAAGGTGAATTGCCAGGAGATTTTCGCTCCTGTCGTCACGGTTGAACCCTACGATCGCTTCGATGAGGCAGTGCGGCAGATCAACAACAGCTCCTACGGATTGCAGGCCGGGCTGTTCACGCGGGACGCAAAACTGTTGTTCAGCGCCTACGATGAACTCGAAGTGGGAGCAGTTGTGGCAGGGGATGTGCCGACCTTCCGCATCGACCATATGCCGTATGGTGGAGTAAAGGAATCCGGGCTGGGACGTGAAGGCTTGCGCTATGCGATTGAGGAGATGACCGAGCCCAAGCTGCTGGTCATGAATTTGCGCTAGGGGCGAGTTCGCGGGCGTTGAGGTGCGCTGCAGTTCTCCGATTTGCCTGGCGGACTCCGGACGATTGTTTCGTTTCCATGCAAGGTTCTGATTTTTCCCTCTGAACCATTAACTTCGTTGTTGTAATTTTCCATAATTGGGTTTGCGATTTTTCATTTTTCCACGTTGATTGCTCGACGACGAAATGCGAACTGATATAATTGCCAGTTTTCAGTAACTCAGGTCACAGAATTTTGTGATCGGGAACGAACGCCCTCGGGGAGGGGCGTGCCATTCCGCGTCTGTGGGTCGGACGTCTTGACCGATGCAGATTTTTCACCGCAGCACGAACACAATCGCAAGAGCAACGATCTTTGGCGCTGTATTCATTGTTGCTGTGGTGTTGTGGGCGTGCATCCAGTTCCAGCGTTCGCCGTACGTCACTTATGCCAGGGTGGCGCGGCCGCAGCCGGTATTTTTCAGCCACCAGCACCATGTCGGCGGACTGGGCATTGACTGCCGCTATTGCCATACATCGGTCGAGGTTTCAAGCTTCGCCGGAATTCCACCCACCAAGACCTGCATGAATTGCCATGCACAAATCTGGCTGGGGGCGCCGATGCTGGAGCCGGTGAGGGCGAGTTATCGAACCGGCAAATCGCTGATGTGGAACCGGGTGAATGATCTGCCCGATTTCGTTTACTTCGATCACAGCATTCACATCAACAAAGGTGTGGGATGTAACACCTGCCACGGGCCGGTGGACCGCATGCCGCTCATGTTCAACTACGCTTCACTGCAAATGGAATTCTGCCTAGACTGCCATCGCGATGCCGCGAAGTATCTGCGTCCTCGCGATCAGGTATTCAATATGCGTTATCAACAGCCTTCTGGCGCGCAGCCGGTGATCTACAACGGCAAAGAATATAAGGACCAGTTGTCGCTGGGCACCGACCTGGTGAAGGAATACAAGCTGCGCACGGTGGCGGATATTACCAGTTGCTCGACGTGCCATCGCTGAAGCGGATGACTGAAGAAAAAACTCAAAAATGAAGACGCAAGATCAAGGCGGGAAGCGCGAAGAGGTTTGCCCCGGAAAGAAGGGCAAGCTGGATTTTGAAGCGGCGCGAGCGCAAGTGACGGGAACCACCGGTCCTCAATTCTGGCGCAGCCTTGAGGAGCTGGCAGGCAGTCCCGAGTTCACCGAGATGATGCACCGTGAATTCCCCAAGGGCGCGTCGGAGTGGCTGGATGACGTTTCGCGGCGCGGGTTTTTGAAATTAATGGGCGCATCTCTTGCGTTGGCGGGGATGACCGCGTGCACCAAGCAGCCGCTCGAATCAATTGTTCCATATGTCGAGCAGCCTGAAAATGTGGTTCCGGGCAAACCGCTTTTCTATGCGACTGCGTTTACCTTAAGCGGATACGCGACGCCGGTGCTGGTTGAGAGCCATATGTTTCGGCCGACGAAGATCGAAGGCAACGACAAGCATCCGGCAAGCCAGGGCGGTACCGACATTTTCGCGCAGGCGTCGATTCTGCAGATGTACGATCCGGACCGCTCGCAGACGGCTACGTATCTGGGGGAAGTGCGAACCTACGCCAATTTCATCGAGGCGATCGAGCCAGTTGTAAATGAGCAGAAGGCGAAGCAAGGTATTGGGCTTCGGATATTGACGCAGACGATTTCGTCGCCCACGCAAGCCGATCAGCTGCGAGCGATTCTGAAGGTTTTTCCGCAAGCCAAGTGGCATGTTTACGAGCCCATCAATCGCGACAACGTGATGGAAGGGGCGAAGCTGGCGTTTGGCGAGCCGGTCGAAACGCAGTACAAGCTCGATGCCGCGGATGTAATTGTTGCGCTGGATGCCGATTTTCTTTACGCAGGATTTCCCGGCAATACGCGATACATCCGTGACTTCGCCAATCGCCGCGACCCCGATTCCGGCAAGATGAGCCGGTTGTACGTGGTGGAAAGCGGCGCCAGCGCAACAGGCGCGAAAGCCGATCATCGCTTGCCGATGCGTGCGGGGGCCGTTGAGCACTTTGCGGCAGCGGTGTCGCGGTTTGTCGAGCAAGGACATCCCTCGGACGTTTTCAATGGGAAGGATGAAAAATTTGCTGCCGCGGTCGCAAGCGAGCTGGCCGCGCATCGCGGTTCAAGCGTTGTAATTGCGGGCGAGCACCAGCCTGCCGCTGTTCACGCGCTGGCGCATTCCATCAATCATGCCCTGGGCAATGTCGGCAAGACCGTTGTCTACACCGATACCGTGAACGCCAATCCGTTCAATCAGAGCGATTCGCTCAAAGACCTCATCGCCGACATGCGTGCGGGCAAGGTCGAGCTGCTGCTCATCCTGGGCGGCAATCCGATGTATGACACGCCCGCCGACAGCGGCTTTGCCGAGGCGATGAAGAACTCGAACATTCCTCTTCGAGTGCATCTTGGCCTTTATCAGGATGAAACTGCCCAGCTTTGCCACTGGCACATCAATGAAGCGCACTATCTCGAAGCCTGGGGCGACACACGCGCGTATGACGGGACGGTAAGCATCGTGCAGCCTCTGATTGCTCCTCTTTATGCCGGCAAAAGCGCTATAGAGGTGATGGCAGTTTTCGCCGGCCAATATCAGGCGACAGGGCATGAACTGGTACAGAACTATTGGAAAAACCAGCACACAGGCGCTGACTTCGAGGCGTTCTGGAGGAAGTCGCTTCACGATGGATGGATCGAAGGAACTGCATTCGCCCCGAAGCAGGTTGCGCTGAAAGATCGGATTCCAGCACCGTCAACTGCGGACTCCCAAGGCATAGAGATCAACATCCGGCGCGATCCTTCTATTTATGACGGGCGCTTCTCCAATCTTGGCTGGCTGCAGGAAGTGCCGAAGCCAATGACGAAGCTAACCTGGGACAATCCGGTGATGATGGGGCCGGCGATGGCCCAGCGCATGGACATCAAGACACAAGACGTAGTCGAGCTCGAGCTGAACGGCACGAAGGTCAAAGGTCCAGTCTGGATTCAGGCTGGCCATCCCGATAACTCGATCACGGTGTTTCTTGGCTACGGCCGGCTTCGAGCTGGACGGGTGGGCACGGGCACGGGATTCGATATGTACCCCCTGCGATTCAGTGCGACCCCGTGGTTCACGAGCGGCGTCAAGATCACAAAATCCGGCGGAACTTATCTTCTGGCTTCCACGCAGGGTTACCAGACCATGGAGACCGGCGATGGCGCGAGCCGTCCGCTGGTGCGAAGAGCCACCCTGGAGGAATACCGCAAAGAGCCTGATTTCGCCAAGGAAGACGAACCGCCAGCAGAGCTTACGCTTTATCCGCCGTACGATTACAAGTCAGAGGCCTATGCCTGGGGCATGGCTATTGACCTGAACCGGTGCGTGGGATGCAACAACTGCATTATCGCGTGCCAGTCGGAGAACAATATCGCGGTTGTCGGCAAAGAGCAGACAAACGACGGGCGCCATATGCATTGGCTGCGGGTGGATGTCTACTATGAAGGGGACCGCGACAATCCGAAGGCATACTTTGAGCCGGTTCCCTGCATGCAGTGCGAGAACGCCCCTTGCGAGCTGGTGTGCCCGGTGGGCGCGACCCTGCACAGTACGGAAGGCCTGAACGACATGATTTATAACCGCTGCGTGGGGACGCGCTACTGCTCGAACAACTGTCCCTATAAGGTACGGCGGTTCAACTTTTTGCTGTTTCAGGATTGGGTGACGCCGCAGTTCAAGATGATGCGCAACCCGGACGTGACCGTGCGCAGCCGCGGCGTGATGGAGAAGTGCACCTATTGCGTGCAGAGAATCAGCGAGCACAGGATTGAAGCGGAACGCGAGAACCGGCTGATTCGAGATCTCGAACTGCAGACTGCCTGCCAGCAGTCCTGCCCGGCGAACGCAATCATTTTTGGCAACATCAATGATCCGAACAGCGAAGTCGCGAAGTTGAAGAACGGTCAGCGGAATTATGGGTTGCTGGCCGACCTGAATACCCGGCCCAGGACCACCTATCTCGCCGAAATCAAGAACCCGAATCCGGAACTGGAAGGCTGAACGGAGCGAGGATGCCACAACCCACCGAAACTGAGCAGGGACGAGCGCCGGTTATCGAGCCCGGGCATACCTTTGCCAGCATAACCGACAAGATCAGCGCGATCGTACTGACGCGCCCGGTGTCCTGGGGATGGATTGTGGGCTTCGCCATCTCTTTCCTGGTGATGCAAGGGTTGCTGTTCGGAGCGGGCTATCTTTTCGTAAAAGGCGTGGGAATTTGGGGCGTCAATATCCCGATCGGTTGGGGATTCGCGATTGTCAACTTTGTCTGGTGGATCGGAATCGGCCACGCCGGAACTCTGATCTCAGCCATTCTTCTATTACTGCGGCAACAGTGGCGCAACTCCATCAATCGCTTCGCGGAAGCCATGACGCTGTTCGCCGTGGCGTGCGCCGGCATATTTCCGCTGCTTCACCTGGGGCGGCCGTGGCTGTTTTACTGGCTGTTCCCGTATCCCAACACCATGAACTACTGGCCGCAATTCCGCAGCCCGCTGGTGTGGGATGTGTTTGCAGTTTCGACCTACGGAACGATTTCGCTACTGTTCTGGTACGTGGGGCTGGTGCCTGATCTTGCCACCTTGCGTGACCGGGCACAGAACAAGGCGCTCAAGATTATCTACGGCATGCTGGCGATGGGCTGGCGCGGCTCTGCGCGGCACTGGCACCGGTACGAAACGGCTTATCTGCTGCTCGCGGGATTGGCGACGCCTCTCGTGCTTTCAGTCCACACGGTCGTGAGCTTCGACTTTGCGATCGGCATAGTGCCCGGCTGGCATACGACCATTTTTCCGCCCTACTTCGTCGCGGGTGCAATCTATTCGGGTTTCGCCATGGTGCTAGTGCTGGCCATCCCCATTCGCAAATTCTACGGCGTCGAAGATTTGATTACCGAACGTCACCTCGAAAACTCGGCCATGGTCATGCTCGCGACCGGGTGGATCGTTGCGTATGGCTACGCCATGGAAGCGTTCATGAACTGGTACGGCGGCAGCCCGTACGAAAATTATCTACGCTGGAACCGGCTGCATGGTCCTTATGCGCCCTGGTATTACCTGCTGCTGTTCTGCAACATTCTGGTGCCGCAGGTGCTTTGGATACGAAAATTCCGCACCAAACCGCTATGGCTGTTTCTGGTGTCGCTCGATGTTCTGGTGGGAATGTGGCTGGAGCGGTTCATCATTGTGGTCGTCAGTTTGCACCGCGATTTCCTGACTTCTTCGTGGGGGATGTACTATCCGACGCGTTGGGACTGGGCAATCTTTCTGGGGACGATTGGTCTGTTCGCATCGGCGATGTTCCTGTTCATCCGCATCTTGCCGATGATCTCTATCTTTGAATTACGAACATTATTACCAGAGGCGAAAACCGGCGGTCCGACGCAGGAGGCCGAGGCCTGATGAAACGACCACCTATCTACGGATTAATGGCTGAGTTCGATACGCCGGAGGAGGTTGTTACCGCTGCGCGCAAGACTCATGAGGCGGGATATAAAAAGATCGACGCATACAGTCCGTTCCCAATCGAGGAACTGGCAGAGGCAATCGGATTTCACCACAACGGCGTACCCTTGGTCGTGCTGGTGGGAGGGTTGCTAGGCTGCTTCTCGGGATTTCTTCTGCAGTGGTGGATCAACACCATCAGCTATCCCGTGAATATTGGAGGCAGGCCGCATAATTCCTGGCCCGCATTCATTCCTGTGACCTTTGAGATGACCATTCTCTTTGCTGGAATTTTCGCGGTTTTTGGCATGCTGGCGTTGAATGGCCTGCCCATGCCTTACCATCCGGTTTTCAACATGGAACGCTTCGCATTTGCCAGCCGCGATCGTTTTTTCCTCATCATTTTTGCAACCGATGCCAAGTACGACAGTGGAGGTACGCGGCAGTTCCTGGAAGGGCTGAAGCCGCATTCGATTTCGGAGGTGCCGAGCTAGAATGCGGCCCTTGCGCAAATTTTTTCCGCTGGCCTTCCTGGCATTGGTCACATTCGCCGGCTGCCGGCAGGATATGCATGACCAGCCTCGCTTCAAGCCTCTGGCGAAGAGCGATTTTTATCCCGACTTGCGGTCGGAGCGGACTCCGGTCGAAGGCACGGTTGCCCGCGGACAGTTGGAAGCGGACACATATTTTTATACCGGGAAAATGGGTAAGGATCCGGGAGACTACATGCCATTTCCGGTGAATGAAGAGGTACTCGCGCGCGGCCGCCAGCGCTTCGACATCTACTGCGCGCCGTGCCACTCCCGGGTTGGGGATGGCAACGGCATGATCGTGCAGCGCGGGTTTACCCGTCCGCCTTCATATCACACCGACAGGCTGCGGAACGCTCCCCTCGGCTATTTCTTCGAAGTCATGACAAATGGATTCGGCGCGATGCCGGAATACGCAACCCAGATTCCGGCGCGCGACCGCTGGTGCATCGTTGCCTATATCCGCGCCCTGCAGTTGAGCCAGAACGCCACGGCGGCGGACGTGCCGGCTGGGCAGAGCGTGCCATCCCAGCCGCTGCAGTTCCGCGGTGATCCGGGATCAGGGGCAACCCTTCCCGAGTTGATGCCGGCCGCCGGCAATGGGGCAAATGGCGAGGGAGGTGAAACGCAATGAGTACGACGCGTTCTACCGCCCTGAACCTCTCGGCCCCACCGGTTATGGGGAAGATCCAGAACCGGTCTCTGATCATCGGGATTGTTCTTGGGATTGTAAGTGTCGCGGGCGCATTACTGCGTACCGATGAGTTCTTCCGTGCTTATTTGCTCGGATATATGCTGTGGCTGGGCGTAACCCTCGGCTGCATGGCGATTCTGATGATTCGCCATCTCACCGGCGGCGCATGGGGCTATGTCGTGCGCAGGCTGCAGGGTGCAGCCATGCGAACTCTTCCCCTGGTGACAATTCTGTTCATCCCCATCTTTTTTGGGTTCTCGCATCTATATATATGGGCGAGGCCGCTCAATTCGGTTACCGATCAGCATCTGCGAGCGCATCTGCAGCAGATCGAAAGCTCATATCTGAATGTTCCCGGGTTTATCTGGCGGACGGTAATTTACTTCGCCATCTGGAACCTGCTCTCGTTCTTTCTCACCCGATGGTCACGACAGCAGGACCGACCACCTGTGGTTGACCGCAGCCGCCGTTTCAAAGCGGTGAGTGCAGCGGGCCTGATCCTTTACGCATTCACCATTTCATTCGCCGCGATTGACTGGGTGATGTCGCTCGACCCGAGCTGGATTTCAACCATCTACGGGCTGATCATCCTGATCGGGGAGTTGTTGTCGGCCATGTGCTTCACCGTGGTGATCGAGAAGATTCTGATCAACTACCAGCCGATGTCAGGATTGCTGAAGGACGATTACATCCACGACCACGGCAAATGGATTCTCACCTTCATTATGGTGTGGGCGTATTTTTCTTTCTCTCAGTTGCTCATTATCTGGGCGGGGAACCTTCCCGACGAGATCACCTGGTATACGCGGCGTCTGGCGGGCGGGTGGGAATTTGTGGCGATCGCGCTTGCGGTTTTCCATTTCGCAGTGCCGTTTCTCATGCTGCTGTCGCGCCCGCTGAAACGGAGTCTCGGGCAACTTGTATGGGTCGCGATTTTGCTGCTCGTCATGTGCTACGTCGACATGTTTTGGATCATCGAGCCGAATTTTTCGCAAACCATAACGATTACATGGCTGGACATAGTTGTGCCGATAGCCCTGGGCGGCATTTGGCTCGCGTATTTCTGCAGGAATTTGAGATCGTTGCCCCTGCTGGCGCTCTACGATGTGCACGCGGTGGAAGTTCTGGAACCTGGACATGAGTAATCTCGAACCACAGGGACAGCACGAAGAAGTTTCGTACGAGCACAGAGATCTCAGCCTCACCGGGATCTTCGGATCGCTGATCGGGCTCGCGCTGGTCGGTATTTTGATTTATTTCGTCGTGGTGGGTGTGTACCGCTACATGGATGCCTATACCGCTGAACATCAACCGTCACGTCATCCACTCGCCGCGACGCCGGTTCAAAGCGATACGCGCGCTGTAACTCCGGCTGAGATCCGGCAGTTTTCACAGCCGCGGCTTGAAACCAATGAACGCATGGAAATCAATGGGTTTCGTCTTTCGGAGGAGCAACGGTTGAACAGCTATGGCTGGGTGGATCAAAAGGGCGGGGCGGTTCACATTCCAATTGAACAGGCAATGAAGATCATCGCGCAGCGCGGATTGCCGACTACGCCCAAAGCCGGGACAACACCATCCTCCGAGGTCAACACGGTTTACCAGGCTGCGGAGAAGGCCGATACAAGCAACCTGAACCAGGCCACGCAACCGCAAAAGGAGAAAGGGAAAAAGCAGCAGTGAGTTTCAGAGCAAAGAGCATCGTAATCGCTGTTCTAGTAATGATGACCGCGATGTGCCAGGTATGGGCGCAAGGCATGTCGCAGGGAGTCATGTCTCCGCCTGCGAATATGCGCCCGCCGGGGCTGAAAAATGTCGGCATTGAACAGCGCCTGAATGAGCAGGTGCCGCTTGATCTTGCATTTCGCGACGAAACAGGGAAACCGGTTCGTTTGGGCGATTACTTCGGGCAGAAGCCGGTCATCCTGAACCTGGTCTATTATCAATGCCCCATGTTGTGCAGTGAAGTAATGAGCGGGCTCGAGAGTGCGCTGCGGGTGATGAGGTTCGACGTCGGAAAGGAGTTCAACGTTGTCACTGTCAGCTTCGACCCGAAAGAAACGCCTGCCATGGCTGCAGCCAAGAAAGCCGAGTACATGAAGCGCTATAAGAGGGCCGGCGCCGAACAGGGATGGCATTTTCTGACAGGTCCAGAACAGTCAATCTCAGCATTGACCCAGGCAGTTGGGTTCCAGTATCAGTACGACCCGAAGACCAATCAATTCGCGCATGCCACCGCGATCATGCTGCTGACGCCGCAGGGCAAGATTGCTCAATATTATTATGGCGTCGAGTTTGCGCCAAAGGACCTGCGCCTGGGCATTATCCAGGCCTCGCAAAACAAAATTGGCACAGTCGTGGACGAAGTCCTGCTGTATTGCTACCACTACAATCCGAACACTGGAAAATATGGCGCCATCATCAGCCGGGTCCTGCAATTGGCAGGGGGCGCAACCATTCTGATTCTTGGTTCGTTTTTGTTCATGATGTTTCACTTTGGGCCGGGACGCAATCATCGCACGGTCCAGGGTAAGTAAAGCCATGCCGGATATTTCTTCTATTTGGCCGACGGGCGCCTCCACGGTGGCAGGCAACGTGGACAGGCTCTTTCTGTTTCTCGTGGCGTTGTCAGCGCTGATGAGTGTCGCGATCTTTATCACTATCATCGTCTTCGGGATCAAGTACCGTCGCAGCAAAGGTCATGAAGCCACGCCCGTCGAGGGGTCCACGCCGCTGGAAATTGCATGGAGCGTCATCCCGCTGTTCATCTTCATGGGAATTTTTGCCTGGGGCGCGGTTGTGTATTTCGGGGAGCGCACACCGCCTCGGGATGCTTCAGAAGTATATGTCGTGGCTAAGCAGTGGATGTGGAAGCTGCAACATCCTGAAGGGGCGCGCGAGATCAATACGCTGCACGTTCCGGCTGGACGCGACATTAAGCTTGTGATGACCTCGCAGGATGTCATTCACAGCTTCTACGTGCCGGCTTTCCGCCTGAAGCAGGACGTGCTGCCCGGGCGCTATACGACGCTATGGTTCCATACCACGCGTCCCGGTACATATCACCTTTTCTGCGCCGAATATTGCGGCACGATGCACTCGGGAATGATCGGTGAAGTCGTGGTCATGGACCCGCACGATTACCAGGCATGGCTCAATCAGGGCGATGCTTTCGGCTCGCTTGCGGCCAATGGCGACAGCCTGTTTCAGCAGCTGGGATGCCCGACTTGCCACCGCTTTGGCGTTCAAGGGCGCGGGCCGGTGCTGAATGGGGTTTATGGCAATCCGGTACAGCTCGAAGATGGGCGCACCGTTGTTGCAGATGAGAACTACATTCGCGAGTCAATTCTGTCGCCAGGCGCGAAAATCGTCAGCGGCTTCAAGAACATCATGCCGGTGTTTCAGGGACTGGTAAACGACGAAGAGGTGAATGAGCTTGTCGCCTACGTTAAATCGTTGAGCCCTCCTCCATCCGGAGCATCGCGCGAGCCGAGTGGGCTTCCGGCTGGCGCAGAAACGGGAAATCCCAAGGATTAGAAAATGGCAACCGTAGCAGTACCTGTTGAACGCGACAATTACATCAACCACGAGTACGGCATGCGTTCGTGGCTGCTGACCACAGACCACAAGCGCATCGCGCTGCTCTATCTCGCCTCGATCACTTTCTTTTTCTTTATCGGGGGCTTTTTCGCGCTCCTGATTCGCCTGGAGCTGCTGACGCCAGCTGGCGACCTTGTCCTTTCAGACACCTACAACAAGTTGTTCTCCATGCACGGGCAGGTGATGATCTTTTTCTTCCTGGTTCCGTCCATACCCGCGGTTCTGGGCAATTTCCTGGTGCCGTTGATGGTGGGAGCGAAAGATCTCGCGTTTCCCCGCATCAATCTCCTGAGCTGGTATCTGTACATCATCGCAGGCGCGATCTATCTCCACTGCATCATCGTCGGCGGCGTGGACACCGGATGGACCTTCTATACGCCGTTCAGCACCGCGTTCAGCAACACTAAAGTCATAGAGGCGGGAATTGCGATCTTCATTGCCGGATTTTCTTCCATCCTCACCGGCCTGAATTTTGTGGTCACGATCCATCGCATGCGCGCGCCGGGGCTGACCTGGTCACGGCTGCCTCTGTTCATCTGGGCGCACTATGCCACGAGCATCATCATGCTGCTGGGGACGCCGGTGCTGGCCATCACTCTTCTGCTGGTGGTTTTCGAACGAGCTTTCAACCTGGGCATCTTCGATCCTACGCGAGGCGGCGACCCGCTGCTCTTTCAGCATCTTTTCTGGTTCTATTCACATCCTGCGGTTTACATCATGATCTTGCCCTCTATGGGCGTGATCACGGAGATCGTCGCCTGCTTCTCGCGCAAGCGAATCTTCGGCTACAGCTTCGTCGCGGCATCGAGCATAGGTATCGCAGTCCTGGGGTTCCTGGTATGGGCGCACCACATGTTCGTGGCCGGAATTTCTCTTTATTCAGCCCTGATTTTTTCTATTCTCAGCTATCTGGTGGCGGTGCCTTCGGCGATCAAAGTTTTTAACTGGACTGCCACCATGTATAAGGGCTCAATTACCTTTTCCACACCGATGCTTTACGCCATGGGGTTCATCGGGCTGTTCACCATGGGAGGGCTGACGGGGTTATTCCTCGCATGTCTGGGAATCGATGTCCACGTCACCGATACTTACTTTGTGGTGGCGCATTTCCACTACATTATGGTGGGCGGCGCGGTCATGGGTTACCTGGGTGGCATCCACTTCTGGTGGCCGAAAATTTCAGGGCGCCTGTATCCGGAGATCTGGGGCAAGATCGCGGCCGTGACTGTTTTCCTGGGATTCAATCTTACGTTCTTTCCTCAATTCATTCTGGGATATCTCGGCATGCCACGCCGCTATTGGCAGTATCCGCCGGAGTTCCAGGTGCTCAACGTCTTCTCTACCGCTGGCTCGACCATTCTTGCCGTCGGCTATGTTTTGCCGATGGTCTACCTCATATGGTCGCTGCGATATGGCAAGCCGGCTCCCGACAATCCGTGGGCGGCGGCCGGACTGGAGTGGACCACGCAGTCTCCTCCAACCACCTTCAACTTTGACGAGACGCCAGTCGTTACCCAGGAAGCGTACGATTACGAGCACATACCCGCCCCGCCACTGGAGGTTGCCCTTTGAGCGATAGTCCTGCCGCGTTGGAAACGGCGCACAACCCGCAACTGCGGCACCATTTCAGCGACATGGAGCAGCAGACTCAGGCCTCCACGTTCGGGATGTGGCTGTTTCTGGCAACTGAAATCATGTTCTTCGGGGGAATGTTCCTCGCCTATTTGGTTTATCGCTATTGGTACTACGACGAGTTCGCCGCCGGCAGCCGAAGCATTGATATATGGTTAGGCACGATCAACACTGCGGTCCTGATTTGCAGCAGTTTGACGGTTGCGTTAGGCGTAAAAGCGGCGCAATTGGGGAAGCAGAAGCTGCTTGTGTTTCTACTTTCGCTAACCATGCTTTTCGGTTTGGCATTCCTGGCAATCAAAGGGCTGGAGTGGTACGACAAGTATGAGGAACACCATGTCCCCGGCTACTCGTTCAGCGCGGCGGATCTGATTGAAAAATATCCGCAGCTGCATATCGATCCTCGGCCAGAGCAGATTTACTTCTCGCTTTACTTCGCCATGACAGGCCTTCACGCCCTGCACATGATCGTGGGCCTGGGGATTTTCAGCTTTCTCCTGTACAAGGCAATACGCGGCACGTATGGTCCGGACTACCACACGCCGGTTGAGATCGGAGGTTTGTATTGGCATTTTGTAGACATCGTCTGGATATATCTGTTTCCGCTGTTGTACCTGATCGATCGCAAGCCATTACGGTGAACTATGTCTGAGCACGTTGTTTCGAACAAACTTTACGTCGGTATCTGGGCCTCGCTGATGGTCCTTACCGTTGTGACCGCATCGGTTGCTTTTATCGATCTGGGTCCATTCAACACGGTCGTGGCACTGGTGATTGCTACGCTGAAGGCCTTGCTCGTGGTTCTGTTTTTCATGCATGTCAAATACACGAGCGAGAAGATGACCAAGGCGGTGATCGTAGCAGCCATTTTCTGGCTGCTTCTTCTGATGGTTCTCAGCCTCGCCGATTACGGTACGCGCGGGGGCCGCGTTTCGGCCCAGGTCAGAGCCCCTGCCGTAATGCGCTTCGTCGGTTGAGCGTCTCTCCGAATCTGTAATGCAAGCAGTCCGGCTGGCGTAAGCTAGTAGGCTGATTACATGTCTGCTGCCGGCATGTCGTTCCCCGAAAATCAAAGCGAGGCTCAGCCAGGTCAGGCCAGGCATTGGCAACCAGCCAACGTTGACACAGCGGTTCTTCAAACTGCCCTGCGCAAGAGCATCCGTGGCGAAGTCCGTTTTGACGATGGCAGCCGCGCGCTGTACGCAACCGATGCTTCGAATTACCGTCAAGTTCCGATTGGGGTGGTCCTGCCCAAAGACGCCGATGATGTCATCGCCGCGGTTGCTCTCGCGCGCGCGCACGGCGCTCCTATCCTGTGCCGCGGCGGAGGGACTTCGTTAGCCGGCCAGTGCTGCAATACGGCAGTCATTCTGGATTTTTCAAAATACATGGCGAATATCGTCGAGATTGATCCGATCCGCCGCACCGCCCGGGTCCAACCAGGAGTGATCCTCGATCATCTTCGCAATGCCGCAGAGAAGCACCACCTCACCTTCGCGCCTGATCCTGCTACCCACGATCGCTGCACGCTTGGCGGCATGATCGGCAACAACTCCTGCGGGGTGCACTCGGTTATGGCCGGAAAGACCGACGACAACATTGAGGAGCTTGAAATTCTGACCTATGACGGTGTGCGGGCCAGAGTCGGGCAGACCGGCGAAGCTGAATTGGCAAGTATTGTCCGGCAAGGTGGACGCCTCGGCAAAATTTACGGCGGCCTAAAGACGTTGAGCGAGAAGTATGGCGATCTCGTGCGCCAGCGATTTCCCAACATTCCTCGCCGTGTTTCCGGGTACAACCTGAATTATCTGCTTCCTGAAAATGGCTTTCACATCGCCCGTGCCCTGGTTGGATCAGAAGGCACATGCGTGAGCATTCTCGAAGCGACTTGCCGTCTGGTCGAAAGCCCAGCTAAACGGGTTCTTCTGGTCATTGGATTTCCCGACGTCTTTCAGTGTGCCGACCGTGTCCCGGACGTGATGGCCCATGGACCGATTGGCCTTGAGGGAGTTGACGAACTTCTGGTTGAGTTCACCCGGCGCAAGAATCTTTGTCCGGAGGCGCTCGCGTTGCTTCCTGCCGGCGGGGGATGGCTGTTCGCGGAATTTGGCGCTAACACGACGGAAGCTGCCGAATCGCAGGCTCGACAATTGATGGCTGTGCTTGGCCACAGCCCAAATCCCCCGAGAATGGTTTTGTGCGTCGAGCCGGAACATGCCAGAAAACTTTGGGAAGTTCGGGAATCGGCTCTGGGCGCGACTTCCCATGTGCCCGGCGAGCCGCTAGGCTGGGAGGGCTGGGAAGATGCCGCCGTCGCCCCGGAAAAATTGGGGGATTACCTTCGAGACCTGCACAAATTGATGAACGCTTACGAATACCGCAGCGCAATGTATGGCCACTTCGGTCACGGCTGCGTTCATATGCGAATTAATTTCGATCTGCAATCGCAAGATGGAATCGCGAAATATCGTGGGTTTGTCAGTGAGGCTGCCGATCTTGTGATCTCCTATGGCGGATCACTCTCCGGCGAGCACGGAGATGGACAATCCCGCGCCGAATTGTTGCCCAGGATGTTCGGACCAGAGTTGGTTCAGGCTTTCCGTGAATTCAAAGCCGCCTGGGACCCGGATTGGAAGATGAATCCGGGCAAGGTGGTAGAGCCTTATCGGCTGGATGAAAATCTGAGACTAGGCGCAGAGTACCGGCCGTGGAAACCGAAGACGCACTTTAAGTTTCCCGAAGATCAAGGCAGCCTGGCAAATGCGACACTACGCTGCGTGGGCGTGGGGAAATGCCGTCATTATGAGGGCGGTGTAATGTGCCCGAGCTTTCGCGTCACCCGCGAAGAGGAGCACTCGACCCGCGGACGCGCGCACCTGCTGTGGGAGTTGACGAAGCGCGACGTGATCGCGGATGGCTGGAGCAACGGGGGCGTAAAGCAATCGCTTGATTTGTGCCTGGCGTGCAAAGGATGCAAGAGTGACTGCCCCGTCGGCGTGGATGTGGCGACGTATAAATCGGAGTTTCTGTCACATTACTACGAGGCGCATCGGCGCCCATTAGCCGCGTACATTTTCGGAAACATAGATGTATGGGCGGGGCTGGGATCGAAGATGCCGCGTATGGCGAATGGGTTCATGCAGATGCTGCCGCTCAGGACGGTCCTTGGCGTTTCAGCGAAACGCGAGTTCCCGCCCCTTGCGCCGCAAACGTTTCGAAGCTGGTTCCGGCATGCGCGGGCGGCGAAGGCGAAAGGCGAACCGGTTCTTCTCTGGCCGGATACCTTCAATAATTATTTTTTCCCCGATACGGCCAAGGCAGCTGCTGCGGTACTTCAGGCCGCAGGCTTTGAGGTGCGCGTGCCGCGGAAAGTGCTCTGCTGTGGCCGTCCGCTTTATGACTGGGGAATGCTCGACAGGGCGAAGCGTTTGCTTCTTGAGATTGTCGATGCCCTCCGCTCTGAGATTGAGCAACAGATTCCGATTGTCGTGCTCGAGCCAAGCTGCGCTTCCGTCTTTCGCGACGAAGTGATCAACTTATTTCCCAAGGACGATCGCGCACGCGCGCTTTCGCAGCAGACATTTCTTTTGAGCGAGTTTCTGCAGAAAAAGGCCCCGCATTTTGAGCTTCCTCGTCTCCCACGCAAGGCTCTGGTTCACGGACACTGCCATCACAAGTCGATCATGAAAATGACGGATGAGGAAGCTGTGCTGTCGCGGATGGGAGTTGATTACTATGCTCCCGCGCCGGGATGCTGCGGCATGGCGGGAGCGTTCGGGTTTGAACGCGAGAAATACGATATCTCGGTCGCGATTGGAGAGCTGGAGTTGTTGCCCGCGGTGCGGGAGGCCTCGCCCGATACCATTATTGTTGCCGATGGGTTCAGTTGCCGGGAGCAGATTGCGCAGTGTGCCGGGCGGAAGACCATGCATGTGGCGGAGTTGATAGAAATGGCGATGGGGACGCAATCACCAAAATCGTTTATTTCTTCCGATGAGCAGCGGGAGGGGTCCAAAGAAAGCCGTAAACACCTTGGTCATAATTCCACCCGGCTACCTGACCAGCATCATTAATGCCGACTCCAATTGTGTTCGGGAAGCCGGATGCGTCTCCCTTTCTCAAGGCCTTGTGATTGTCCTACGGACTGGTGCCTAGCGAGACGCGACAATCGTTTCTCCGGCGGGCCAGGCTCGGCTGGACAGGCGAGACGCCCGCCCCTACGCGGCCGCAGTGGTCTTCTCGTCCAGCTTAACCTCCTGATAATAGGGATTTTATGTAGCTCTCCTCGCCATGAACCTGGGAATCTGGGAAAATAACATATTGACCCCTGCGAACGACGGGAAGCGATGACTCCGAACGACCAATCCGCAATGCTGGCCGAGACGCCCCGGGACAAAGAAGACCTGGGGTTGGGGCAAGACAAGCCGCAGACGGTGGCCCCTGCGCTGCAAGGCTCGGTCCTGGTGCTCATCCAGTTCGATGTTTGCGAAGAGATAAAGCTCGACCAGTTGCGCCAGATTTTCGGGGCGCGAACCATTGAGCAACCCAGCCTGAAGCATCCTGCTCCGGGATACGTGCGTTACCAACGGCCTCCCGTGGTCGAGCCGATTGAGCCGCTGGTTCTCGAGAGCGGCGAGCGACTGGAAGGGCAGATCAAGTACTACGACTACGGCGTTCTCAGCGTCGTGTTCGAACTGCCTTTTTCCGGTGACTGGGATACGCTCGTCCGGCTCGCCAGCCGCTGGGTGTGGGACGTCGACTTCTCCGGTCATGCCGCGCACATTGTGCGGCAGAAACTCAAACATTCCGCCCCGGCAATGGTGAAGCCTTATCCCAATTGGCTGACGGAAGACTATTTCATTTTTCATGTTCGCGAAGCGGCCGGCAATCCTATGGCTGCCGAGCTGATCAGCTCCCATGGCGCACGCATTGCACAGATCGTGCGCGGCGAAAATGCGCAGCTCTCGGAGGGGGAACGTCAGGAGATCCTGCAGTCCAGAATCTCCTATTACCCAAATGACCTCGTCGTGATCGGCTGGAACGCGGCTTTTATTTACGACACCGCTGCGGGCGCGGACATGGCTATTCAACTTCTGGAGTATGCGAACTCACAGCTGCTCGAGTTCCGTCATTATGACGAATTTCTGACGCGAGAATTAGAAAGCGTTTATGCGTCGCTCGACAAAGGGACGGGCATGCTGGCGCGCTGGCGTTTGGCACGAGACGCGACCAAATTGCACACGGTGTTGCTCGATGTCGACGAGTTGACCGAGCATGCCGACAATGCCATCAAGTTTCTGAGCGACATGTTCTCGGCTCGTTTATACAAGCTGGCAGCTTCAAAGGTTGGAGTTCCGGATTACAAGGACCTGGTGACCCAAAAAGTTCGAACCGCTGAGGAGCTGTATCACTTCATGGTTGATCAGTTCAACCAGAGCCGCGCATTTGTACTGGAAGCGACGGTTGTAATCATTCTGATTGTGGAGCTGGTGTACCTCTTCCACGGAAAACCGTTCTAGCTCCCTGGGAAGGAACCAGCGTTAGTTAGCGCCGGCAGCCATTGCCTTCTGCAAGATGCGGCGAGCCATCGAGATCAGGTCTGCAACCTCGAACGGTTTCATAAGATAAGGAACGTTGTTTTCCTGCAGAAATGTACGAATCTCGGCCTCGGCGAGATTGGCGAACGTGAACATCAGATGATTGCGAAGCTGGAGGCAGTTTTGGTTGATCCATTGATGGATCTCGGATGGAGATGAAGGACCGCCGATTCTTCCGTCAACAATAAGGGCATCGAACTTCTGCTCTGATGCGATCTTTTTCAACTCTTCAATCGTCCTGCCTGGGATTACCTCCGCGCCCGCGCCAATCAGCACGTCACGCTCGAACTCGAGCACGGCTTCTTCGTTCTCCACCAGCAGGATTCTGCCCTCGATCGTGGTTTCACGGTGAGGCATGGTAATCACTTTTTCGAGCGGCACAGAGGCCACAGCTGCCGGCAAGCGAACAGTTATGACGGCTCCGCCTTCGGGAGAGTTGTCGGCGCAGATGTCTCCGCCGTGTTCCTTGATGATTCCGTAACAGATGCTTAGGCCCAGGCCGGTGCCTTTGCCGACGCTTTTGGTGGTATAGAACGGTTCAAAGATACGCTTGGGTTCTTTGATACCCGGTCCAGAATCGTGGAACTCGGCATGAACGCGACCGTCTTCGGCATAGATGCGGACTTTCAAACCTCCTGCACGGCCGTTTTCGAGCATCGCGTCAACCGCATTGTTAATGATGTTGAGGAAGACCTGTTCGAGCTGATGAGGATCGGCGGTGACTGCCGCGATGTCAGCCCCATCCTGGCGCTCAAGCTTGATGTTGTTGACTTTCAGATCGTAATCGCGCAAGGCGAGCGTCTCGTCCAGCACTTTCTGAATATTTACCTGCTGCTTTTGCGGCTTGCGCTGCCGCGCGAAGGAAAGCAGATTCTGGACTACGCGGTGAGTTCTCTGCGCCTGACGAAAAAGCTTGTTGACGAAATCAAGAGCCCGCTCATTCAGGCCTTCGCTCTCGAGAAGCTGAGCGTAGCCAAGAATCGCGGTGAGCGGATTATTGAGCTCATGAGCAACCCCGGAGATGAGCTGGCCGACCGCCGACATCTTTTCGCTTTGCAGCAATTGTTCTTGCGTACGGCGCAGATCATCGTAGGCGCGGCAGGTTTCTTCATAGAGGCGCACCTTCTCGATGGTGGTGGCAAGTTGCCGCCCGATGGCGACCAGCAAGTTCTCATCGTTGCTGCTGTACTCGCGCGCCTGCACACTGCTGATTCCCATGATTCCGAATGGACTGTCTTTGCTCCACAGCAGGACCCAGATCCAGGAGCCGGAACCATCCGTGCGAATAAAGTCGGCCACAGCTTCTGGCAGATAAGGCAGGAACTCAGGCGTAATCACTTCCGTACGCGAGCGGGTCACTAGCTCACCGAATCCACCGGGCAGTTCCAGTTCCGCATGTTTGGCCCGGTCTGCGCTCCGTGCACCCCAGCCTGCGCGGCGGCGGAAGATGGTTCCCCCGGAATCACAGAGATAGATCGAGCCGGTCTCGGCGTTGAGCAGCGAGACCACCTGACGAAGGCTAAGATTCAGGATTTCATCCAAATCGAACGACTGGCTGGCGATGACGGCCATTGCATTGAGCGCGTTCAGTTCGCGATTGCGCCGGCGAATTTCGTCTTCGGCACGTTTCTTTTCGGTGATATCAAGCAGAAAACCCTGATAACGATCGTATTGGCCCGAGCTATCGCGGCTGGCGAGGCTGTTCTCGAGAGCCGTGATGTGCACCCCGTCTTTCCTCCGCAAGGTGACTTCGAAGTTTCGGACGTAACCACGCACCTGAATCTCGCGGCGGAAGACATCGCGACGCTCAAGCGACATATAAAGGTCACGCTCCATGTCTACTGCGAGTAACTCTTCCCGAGTGGAATACCCGAGCATTCGCATGAAAGCGTCATTGAAATCGAGCAGCTTTCCCTCAACAGTCGCCTGAAAGACTCCCTCCTGCATTTGCTCGAAGAGCAGCCGGTATTTTTCTTCTGCGGCGCGTCGGTCGGTGATATCGCGAACCACGTGAATGGTTCCCTTTTGTTTGCTGCCTTGTTCCAGATACGAGGAAGTTGAAATCATGCAGTAGCCGCCGAAACAGGGATCGGGGGCCTCACGCAGGCCGGCTTCCTCTCCCAAGCAATACGGGCAGCCAGTCCACTCTGCGTTTCTCGGCAGCACGTCTTCGCAGGTCCTGCTGTTAACGTCGGCTGGAGATCGTCCGAGTTGTATGAGCAATGCGCGATTGGCCTTCATGATGCGGTAATCAGCATCGTGCAGCAGCACCAGGTCCTGAATCGAGTCAAAGGTATTTGCCCATTGGCGATGGGAGCGAAGAATTTGCTCAACCAAACGGAGGTTCTCTACCGCCAGGCCCAGTTGATGCGCGGTCGTGGACAGAAAATCCAGTTCTTCGGTGGTGTAGGTGATATGGTGCCTGCTTCCCAGGCTTAACACACCAATCACGGACTTCTTGCCCAACACCGGCACCAGGACGGTCTGCCTGAAGCCCTCCTTCTTGAGATGGGCGCGAACGGAATCGTCTGCCGCAGAGGTTTTCAGCACCACCGGCCCGCTTCCCGTCAAGGTTCGCTCGAAATTGTTGTCCATGGCTACGAGACTGCGGTCACGCAGGAAGTCAGGGGAAAGGCCGATTTGCTCGGTCATGACCATCTGGTCGCCTTCAAACAGACGGAACCATGCGGCTTTAGCCCGCATGAGGTTCTTCAACTCTTCAAGCGCGGTCTGCATCATAGGACCATGTTGCTGGGCGCGAGTAATACTCTCGGTCAATGCATTGATAACGCCGAGCCGCCGTGTTCGCATACGCGAGTTGTCAAACACAATGAGCAGCATGCTCAGGCCGAGCATGACATTGACGATCCAGTCAAACCCCGGAGGCACCAGGTGACTGTCAATAGGCTCCCAGTCGAGGTGCACGCAGAGCAAGCTGAGACTCAAAAGCCAAGGGCTGATTTCTCCTCGGCCCCAGCGAAAGCGTAGCAGCGCCACCGCACCCGCCAAGAGGATGACCCTGTAAGCGATTTCCAACGGAAGGCGCATTTCAAATGATTGTGGCCAGCGGAGGGCTTGCAGTACCGTGTAGCCCATCGTGGCTACCGTCACCAGCAACAGGCCGGGGATCCACTTTTGCTTTTGTCCATAGACCAAAATGGCAAGCACGAACAGGGAAACCGCCAAGACGAACTCAGCGTGGGAGACCGCAGGTGCTAAAGCGGAACTCTGTTCCGAATTGAGGTTGTGAAGCGGTGAAGTAGAAACGAAATATGCCAGCCAGCCGACGATCCAAACAAGGAGATAGCGTTCCCGGAAAGTCCGAAAGACGAGAAGAGTTGCAGCAAGAATGATAAGAGCAGCCGATTCGACAGCAATCAGCGGAGGGACAGCAAAGTCCCCGGCCAGCACGCAGGCAAGCACGATCCCCGTAATCATCGCGATAACTTACAGCGCTTCTTTGTTCATATCATTTCTCTCTTTGCTAACCATGTACTTTCGTCCTCAGAGTGATTACTTTTGGAACCTCGCTGATCTTGTAGAATGAGCGATACACTCACTTACACTCAAACCAGCCATGCCTGCCGAGCGTATTCTTGTTGTCGATGATGAGGAAGCAATTCGCGAAATCGTGTGCTCGATGCTGGCGGCTTCCAACTACAAGTGCACGCAAGCCACGTCGGGACTTCATGCCTTAGCCATTCTGGAGTCGGACCAGGATTTTGAACTGATGCTTTCCGACCTGATGATGGCCGAGCTCGATGGCATCGGCCTTCTGGAGCGTACAAAGGAGCGGTTCCCGGATATGCCGGTGGTCATGGTGACCGCCGTCCACGACATCTCAGTCGCCCTCGCCGCAATTCGCAATGGCGCCTATGATTACCTGCTTAAACCATTCGAGCGGGAACAACTTCTGGCCACAGTTCGCCGGGCGCTCGAGAACCGCCGCCTGAAGCTGGAAAATCGGGCTTATCAAAGCAATCTGGAAACGTTAGTCGCAGCGCGCACCGAGCAACTGCGCAAAGCCATGGGCACGCTCGAGCGCTCCTACGACATCACCTTGGAAGCGCTGGGCGATGCGCTCGATTTAAAAGACGCCGAGACCGAAGGACATTCCAAACGGGTGACCGCGTTTACGATCGCGATTGCTCGTGCCATCGGCCTACCGGCTGACCAGATCCGGGTCATCGCGCGCGGCGCTTTTCTGCACGACATCGGCAAGATGGCGATTCCGGATGCCATTTTGCGGAAACCGGGCGCATTGACGCCCGAGGAAATAACCATAATGCGCGAGCACTGCTATCGCGGCTACCAGATGCTCAAGAAAATACCATTTCTTACCGAGGCCGCGGAGATCGTCTACTCCCACCAGGAGAGGTTCGACGGAACAGGCTATCCGCGCGGGCTCAAGGCTGAGGAGATTCCGCTCGGAGCGCGTTTATTTTCAGTTGCTGACACGCTCGACGCGATCACCTCCGATCGTCCCTATCGCCCGGCGCAAACTGTTGCAGCTGCGCGTGAAGAGATACGGCGATGGTCCGGGCGTCAATTCGATCCTGAGGTCGTAAAGACGTTTCTTGCCATGCCGGAAAATATCTGGGGCGATCTGCGCAAGGAGATCGACCAGCAGATCCATCACTTCGCCTACTCCGCTGCGAAGGTCTGAACTTCTATTTGGCCGTTACTGGTATTCAGGTCTAAGGATAGGTCTGCGAAGCCGCAGTGCTCGTGACGTTCGGAACCCGGCTGGCGTCAAGCGGCACATCACGCTGAATGACCATTTCGAGCGATGTGCCGACATCCAGCTTCACGTCGTTGCTGCGAGTCAGCATGGCAATGGCTGTTCCCACCGCGCCGCCCACGCCGGCGCCGATCAAGCCGCCCTTTGCTCCACGGCTCAGGCCCCCGATCATCGCGCCTGTGCCTGCAGTGGTGGCAATTGTGCCGGCCTCCTGTCCTGCCTGGCTGTCCTGGGTAATAGTTCCTTCCTGATCTTTGACTGAAGCTTTGTCCGCTCCTGGTGCATTCTCAACTGCCCCCGGCAGCATAACCGTGTAGCCAGTCGGATAGATGAGGGTGGTAAAGTGCATGAGGACTTCGGCGCGGCCTTTGATGTGCCCGGCTCGCTGAATCTTGCTAATACGGCCTTGTACGTAGGTTCCGGCCGGAAGCACGACGCGGCCATTCAGTACCACGGGAAATGTTGTTTCCGCATAAACCGGATCGCCCTCGCGTGTGGCCTTGGTCGAGATTGCATGCTTAAGGACGACCGGTACGCGAGTCCCACTAGGAATATTAAGCGGCGCAGCGGTAGGGGTTGAACTCTTCGAGTCAGAAGGTTTGCCCGCATCACTCTGGGCGAACGCCCCTATTGACAGCAAAAGGCAGACAACTACGATGCGCATGAAATCACCAACCTGGTAAGCAATATTCTACCAATCCTGTCAGACGCGAAGAGCAAACTCGCTTTTCCCCGTTCTGGTCATCAAATCATAAATCGCATCGCTGGGAGACTTTGCGTCATGAAGGATGGCATGGACTTGCTGGGTAATCGGCATCTCAACGCCTCGCGCATTGGCCAGTCCGAGTGCAGCCTGAGTGGTAAAGATTCCCTCGGCAACCATGCCATGCATGCCGGCAACGATGTCTGAAAGCTTGCGGCCACGGCCAAGTTCGACGCCGACGCTGCGATTTCTCGACAATGCGCCGGTACATGTGAGCACGAGATCTCCAAGGCCTGCGAGTCCAGCCATGGTTTCCTGGCGTCCGCCGCAGGCCACAACCAAGCGCGTCATCTCGGCAAGGCCGCGGGTGATGAGGGCAGCGATGGAGTTATGACCCAGCCCGAGACCGTCGCAAATACCGGCAGCAATGGCAATGACATTCTTTAATGCGCCGCCGAGTTCCACTCCAATGACGTCATCATGCGTGTAGACCCGAAATCGCGAGCTACTGAATTGCTGCTGAATGGTTTGCGCAAGCAGGCGGTGATCCGAGGCAATAGTGATCGCCGTGGGATCGCCGCGCGCAACCTCGACCGCGAAAGAAGGGCCACTTAATGCGCCGATTGGCGCGGCCGTGCTGCTGTGATCAAGGGACCCGGTTATCACCTCAGTCATGCGACGATGTGTTTTTCCCTCGAGTCCTTTCGTGGCGCTTACAATCAGCATGCCCGCCGAAATGTGAGTTGCGATTTTTTCCCAGAGTCTTCGGCAATGCTGGGAAGGCATGACGCTAATCAGAATTTCCGCCTGCGCGAGTGCCTCAGCGAGGTCGCAGGTGGCGGAAACGAACGCAGGAATTTCGTGTCCCGGAAGAAATATCTTGTTAATTCGTTCATGAGAAATCGATTCCTGAACTTCTTTTTCATGCGCCCACAGACGAATCTGATGTTTTCCCTCGCGTGATAGCGCAATGGCCAGCGCTGTGCCCCAGGCTCCGGCACCGATGATGGCGATGCGGCTCAAGTGCGTCTCCGTGAAAAAGAGATCTGGGGCTCGGTTCGCGCCATGATGCGGGCGATGTTTTCGTGATGACGCGCCAGGATCAGAATCGAGGAAATTGCCATGAAGCCAAGCATAGGTGGAGAGCCAGCGTAAGGGCTGTTCATCCATGCCAGCAGCGGAAACAGCGCGACGGTTACGATGGAGGCCAGAGAAACGTAACGTCCCGCAAGCGCAACCGCGGCAAAAACGCCGACCATCAGGAGAATGGTTTTCGGTGCGATCAGCGCGAACGCGCCCAGTCCCGTGGCGACTCCCTTTCCGCCTTTGAATTTCAACCAAACGGGAAAAATGTGCCCGGCAATCACGACAAATGCCGCGAGGCCGAGATAAATCTGGTTCTCAGGATATAGGGCGCGAGTGATGCACACGGCAGCGAGGCCCTTCAGCGCGTCGAGGGCGAGGGTCAGTACGCCGAGGGGAGGAGAAGCGCGCGAAACGTTGGTGGCGCCGATGTTTCCGCTGCCGGTTGCACGAATGTCCTGCCCGCGAAACATCCGCACGAGCAGATACCCGAACGGAATCGATCCGAGCAGATAGCTGTACGCAATTACGAGAGCGGCAGACATTATTTCTGATCGCCCGATTTCAGATTATCCAAAGCGAATCGTGCTACCTTCGTGTAGACTGCTCCACCTCGGTCCAATTTACTCTCGTAGAGAAAAAAATCGCACGCGGTCATCGTTCCGAATACGGGTTCGGGCAAAGCAGACAATTTTTCCTGCAATCGCTGAAAGCGCCGGTTTGGAGAATCTCCCTTTTGTCCCGTCGGAGCGCCCGTGCCGGCGCGTGCCAGCGTGAGATGAGGACTGTATACGTGCTCTTCTTTCGGCACACCCGTTGCAAACGTGGCTTGGTCGACCTGGCTGGCCAGCGCTGCCAGTTTTGAGTCCGCGCTGATGCCGATCCAGAAAACACGTGCTGCTTTCGCGTTAGGAAAGAAGCCGTAACCCCGAAAGGTCACATCAAACGGTGCAGCGCCGACGGCTGAAAGAGTCTGCTGGATATGCCCCACCGCTGCGGGCGATTTTTCTCCGATGAACTTGAGAGTGACGTGCAATGATTCAGGCCGCACCCATCGGCCGTCGGGCGCGAATCCCCTCACGCCCTCCATAAAGCGCTCGATCCGCTCACGAATGGATTCGTCAATATCCAAACCGACAAAGACGCGCATGGGTCAGGCCTTACGTTCCGTGAAGACCTCACAGAATGGCATACCGAGCATTGTAAGGGCTATTTTTTCCTGGAAACCAGCCCAAGAACTTTGCTGGCGAAATCGTCAGAGAAGCCAAAACGTGCCTTCGCGCGCGAATAGACGTCCACCGCTTTCTTATCCAGCCAGATCAACATGGCTTTAGCGAAGCTGTCCTGCGGACGGGCGCGATAATTGGTAGATTTGCCCGCGGTGGTATCAGTTTGGTCGAGGGTGTAGTAATACAGAGCGAGGCTTTTGCGCGATTCCCCCTCCGGGCATTGCAGCGGCTCAGGGAATCCGTGATACGACCGCGAATCGGTGTTAAAAATCAGCGCGTGATTCAGCAATGGCACATGCTTTGCAGCACAATGCTGCATATTCTCGTCCCATAGTTCAATCGCGCCACCCCAGCATTCATTCCAGCCGGGATTCAGATAGAGAATCAGATTCACCCGCCTGCGCCAGTGCTTGTGATAGTGATGATGCGAGAAATCGGTGTGAACGTTCAGAAAACCGCCGCGCGTGGACTGGTGCAGACCGCCACCTTCGAGCAGGTCATCGGGGATGAGATCGGGAATGCCGGTTAATTGTGAAAGCCACTTCACGAATTCCGCAGAGTTCAGCTCATCCGCAACCTCGCCCAATACCGGCGGAAACAGGCTCCGCTTCGCCATTCCGAGCTTGTTCTCGTTCCGGTGTTTGTACTGGGTCCAGGCCTCGGTGCGGGCCGCGGGAAATGCCTGCGCGGCCGCCAGGGCGACGTCCTCCTTAAGAAATTCAGCCAGCAGAATGTGTGGATATGGGGCGTTGTCCTGGTATCTCTTCGAAAGCCCCGGTAACTGCGTGTTCCACTTCGAATACGGGAACAACGGTTGCATTCTAGTGATGGCCTGCAGGGTCGCCAAGGTTAGTTCTTCGCTTGATTGAGTCAGTAGGTTGATTGTAACAATTGTCGTGATGCTCAGGCGGGACGCCGTTACCTGTGCTCTCGTTTTTCCATATTTTTGCTTGACGACTTCACCGGTTGAGGGCAGACTCTAGGAAACGGAATCCCCATCCGGTTTCTTCCTACGGAGTCGTAGATGCACAGTCTTGCTGTGTCCCTGGTGGTACAGCTTTCGCTCGCGCTCGGCTTAGCCGGACTTTTCTGGCCGGAAAAACTCATGCCGGTTTTCGATGTTCTTATGTTCCCGTGGCCCTCCAGCTATCGCACCGTTCGCGCCAACAGCATGGCCGCCATCGGCTTGTCCATCCTGCTGTTTGTGTCGTTGTTCGTGCGGTAGTGACTCTGTTTTCCAAATCGGCACCATCCTTCGAAAAAGTGAGAAATTGTGAGTTATTCTCCTTTTGTTCGCTCGCGGGCGTGTGTATAATCCGTCTCAACTGATAGTTTCCATAATTTCTCTCAGGGAGCCGCGCTGATAATGGCCGACGAACGCAACAAAGCAATTGATCTGGCATTCGCGCAAATTGAAAAGCAGTTTGGCAAGGGATCCATCATGCGCCTCGGGTCGAAAGAGGCAATCGTCCCGATTTCGGTAATCTCAACCGGGGCGATTTCCTTCGACGCAGCGTTAGGAGTGGGGGGCTTTCCTCGTGGGCGCGTCATTGAAATTTTCGGCCCGGAATCGTCGGGCAAGACAACTATTGCACTGCAGGTGATTGCCGAGGCACAGAAGACTGGCGGCATGGCTGCGTTTGTGGATGCGGAACACGCCATTGATCCCACTTATGCCAAGAAGCTGGGTGTCGATGTCGACAATTTGCTGGTGTCGCAGCCGGATTACGGCGAGCAGGCGCTGGAGATTACCGAAGCGCTGGTGCGGTCAGGAGCGATTGATGTTCTCGTGGTTGACTCGGTTGCGGCGCTCGTTCCTAAAGCTGAACTTGACGGCGAGATGGGCGACAGCCACATGGGCCTGCAGGCAAGACTTATGTCCCAGGCGTTGCGTAAGCTGACGGGAACGGTTTCAAAGTCGCGGACCTGCCTGATCTTCATCAACCAGATTCGGGAAAAAATTGGGGTGATGTTCGGCAATCCCGAGACCACAACCGGCGGACGCGCCTTAAAGTTTTATTCTTCGGTACGTATTGATATTCGCCGCATTGCCGCGATTAAGGAAGGCGACGCCGTCGTCGGCTCCCGAACCAAGATCAAGGTCGTAAAGAACAAAGTGGCCGCTCCCTTCCGCGAAGCGGAGTTTGACATCATGTATGGCGAAGGCATTTCGCGCGAGGGCGACCTGCTTGATCTGGCAGCGAATAACGGAATCCTGGAGAAGTCCGGCGCGTGGTACAGCTACAAAGGTGAGCGCATCGGGCAGGGGCGCGAGAACGCGCGGCAATTCCTGAAGGACAACAAAGAAATCGCCACAAGACTGGATGTGGAGGTCCGCAGAGCGACCGGCCTCATCCGCGAACCGGAGCCCGCGCCAGCTTCAGCCGAGGACAAAGAAAAAGCGCGCAAAGCCGCAGCCCCGGGCGGTTCGCCGGGCGCACGAGTTACGACCATGCCCAGCGCGCCGCCTGAAATGGGCAAAGTTGCTGCTGCCAAGCGTTAGTTCGGGACTTAATGAGGCGGGAATCAGGCTGTCTTCAATAACTCCGGTACCCGAACCGCTTTTTTCCGCAGTTCGGCCAGCCGATGCTTTACGTAACCTTCTTCGGTCAGGTGGGCGCCGGCAATGTCATCCATTTTTGCATGAACCAACCGATCGACTGTTTTTCTTTGATGAAAATTGGGATCAGCCTGGGAGCAGAATGCACAATCCCGGCCAAGACGGAAATCCTTGCTCTGCGGTTTACGATGTATTAAGTCCATAAAATTATTGTTACAAAACCTATCATTGGTTTTCCAGCGGGTCTCCTGTATAACACGAGCCCCCGGTTAAGGCAAATCATGCCCGCGCACCGGCGGGTACTCGTTTCACGTCTAATAAAATAAAGATTCTCAACAGTGGACCTTCAAGCCAAAATCCGCACTCTGCCCACTTCGGCCGGCGTTTATCTCTACAAGAACGCCGAGGGAGAGATCATTTATGTGGGCAAAGCGAAGAACCTGCGCAACCGGGTCAGCTCATATTTTCACGAAGGCCGCATCGTGGATGCAAAGACTGGCACGCTGGTGCGCGAGGCTGCAGACGTTGATTACATTGTCGTAGCCAACAACAAAGAAGCCCTGGCCCTCGAAAACCACCTCATTAAGCAGAAGCAGCCGCGGTTCAACATCTTACTGCGCGACGACAAGACCTACCCCTATGTAAAGCTGACTCTAGGCGAGCGTTTTCCGCGTGTATATGTAACCCGCCGTTTGCGGAAGGATGGAGGCTCATATTACGGACCATACTTCCCGGCCAATCTCGCATATCGCATTGTAGATTTGATTCACCGGCATTTTCTGGTGCCCTCCTGCAAAGTGGATTTGAGTCATTACCATGCCCGAGCATGTTTGCAGTACTACATAGGGCGCTGTCTCGGTCCCTGTGTGGAAGGCTTGACGACTCCCGAGGCATACCAGGAAGCCGTACGGGACGTGAAGCTGTTTCTGGAGGGCAGGCCGACGGAGCTCTCGCGGTCACTGCGTGAGCGCATGGAGAGAGCGGCTGCGAGCGAGGAGTATGAGCGCGCGGCGAAGTACCGCGACCTGGTTTCAACGGTCGAACAATTACAGGAGAAGCAACGTATTGCTTCGGTCGAAGGGGACGACGCCGACGTTTTTGGTTATCACTTCGAAAATGGCATGCTGGCGGTGAATTTGTTTCACATGCGTGGCGGACGAGTGCTCGATCGCCGCGAGTTTTTCTGGGAGGATCTGCCAGAACTGGAAAGCGCGCGGGAAGAGACGAACCATACCTTACAAGAGTTCGATCCGAGCCGTTTCTTCTCATCTTTACTGACGCAGCTCTACATCGGCCAGCCTTATGTGCCGCGCAATATCTATTTGCCGGTCGATTTCGAGGACCGTGAAGTCCTGGAGGACCTGCTCTCCGAGCAACTCGCGGCCGCAGGCGCGCGAGCGACACGTGTGAGCATCCTAGTCCCGCAGCGTGGAGACAAGCGTTCTTTGATTGATCTTGCCGGCAATAATGCGAAGCAGTCTTACGACCAGCGCTTCCGCATCATGAAGCCGAATACCCGCGCGATCCAGGAAGCGCTGCAAGATGCGCTCGGAATGGCCGATTTGCCCCAGCGAATCGAATGTCTTGACATTTCGCACATCCAGGGCGCGGAGACGGTGGCTTCAATGGTGGTCTGGGAAGACGGCCGGATGAAGAAGTCCGACTATCGCAAGTTCATCATTCGAAGCGTAGATGGCGTCGACGACTTCGCTTCCATGCGCGAAGTGGTGACGCGACGGTATAGGCGAATTCTCGAAGAAAAGAAAAAAATGCCCAGCCTAATCCTGATCGATGGCGGCTTAGGGCAATTGCATGCGGCGGCTGAAGCGCTGGCATTTTTGGAAATCATTAATCAGCCTCTGGCGGCAATTGCGAAACGGGAGGAGATCATCTACGTATTTGGCCAGGAAGATGAGCCGGTGGTGCTCGATCACCACTCGCCGGTTTTGCACCTGGTCCAGCTTATCCGCAACGAAGCTCACCGTTTCGCCGTGACATTTCACCGGAAGCGCCGGCAGATGCGCGACCGCTCGACCGAACTGCTGGAAATTCCTGGCGTGGGCGCGCGCACCACCCGGCGTCTACTAGAGCATTTTGG